>ENA-ORTV01002887-ORTV01002887.1-human-gut-metagenome-genome-assembly--contig:-NODE-2887-length-15320-cov-5.921847_pt1 | contig 15320 bp, 9 predicted proteins | sample MGYA00241915_ERZ509194 | MGnify/ENA primary metagenome ERZ509194 (study PRJEB26280, sample SAMEA2338810) | human gut metagenome | biome: human gut; feature: human-associated habitat; material: faeces... | reverse complement strand
ACATTAATTGTTTCTTTACTCTAACAAAATGCAAATATATTAATAAATATGAAACGGGCAACTATTTTATTGAAAAAACCTTGTAAATCTATCAAACTGTTAACAAAACATGCCGTTTTATGCTGAATAGCAGATTTTATACAATTAAAGAACCTCAAAACACTATCATTAGCTATCACTATGTTTCAACCATTTTACCCAATTATTAATCCGGATACACGTATTTTAAAACAAAATGGTTAAAAAAACTCCCTTATTTGTGCTATTTGATTGGCTTATGAGAGACATTTTGCGTCTTTTTTATGGCTTTAAAGAATGAACTATAAAAAAACAGAAGCCATTTTTTGCAGATATTAAACCTTATTCAAACCCTGTTTTGCACAGAATATCGTCTTATTTGTTTATAGTATTAATCAAAACAACTTGAGATGAATAAAATTATTTACAGTCTTGTGTATAACAGGAAGAAGTGTCTGAACAAAAAAGGTATGGCATTAGTACAGGTAGAAGCCTATTTAGACAGAAAAAAAAAGTACTTTTCCACCAGAGTCTATTTGAAGCCGGAACAGTGGGATACCAAAAAGCTGGTTGTTAAGAACCACCCTAATGCAGATGCTCTAAACCGGTTGATTTATGAATTTGTAGCAGCGATAGAGAAAAAAGAGCTGGAATTATGGCAACAAGGCAAACGTATATCTTTAGAGCTACTAAAGAATATGTTGACCACTCAGGAGAATAATTCTTCGTTTATATCCTTTTTCAAGCAAGAAGTCACAAACTCATCTTTAAAGAATAGCACTAAGCGCAATCATCTTTCCACCCTTATGTTATTGCAAGAGTTCAAAAAGGATATAACGTTTTCTGATCTGACATTTGAGTTTGTGTCCTCTTTTGAGTATTTTCTACAGTTAAAAGGGTATCATACAAATACTATTGCAAAACATATGAAACATTTGAAACGCCACGTAAATATAGCTATTAATAAGGAATATATTGAAATACAGAAATATGCTTTCAGAAAATATAAAATAAAAACAGTGGAGAATAAACATACCCATTTAGTGCCGGAAGAACTGGAAAAGTTGGAGAAATTGAATTTGTCGGGTAGATATATGAAGTTACAAAAATCTTTGGATGCTTTTCTGTTCTGTTGCTATGCAGGAATGCGATACTCTGATTTTACAAATTTATCTTCCGAGAATATTGTGGATATTAATCAGGAAACATGGCTTATATATAAATCGGTAAAGACAGGAACAGAAGTACGTTTACCCCTTTATTTGCTTTTCGCAGGCAAAGGGATTATAATTCTTAATAAATATCGAGATAATCTTGAAGGCTTCTTTCGTTTGAGAGATAACTCAAATGTCAACAAAGACTTGCTGACCCTCGCAAAGTTGGCCGGATTATCAAAGAATATATCTTTCCATACGGCACGTCATACCAATGCAACGTTGCTGATATACAACGGGGTAAATATCACTACCGTGCAAAAGCTACTCGGGCATAAGAGCGTAAAAACCACTCAAGTTTATACCAATATTATGGATATGACCATCATTCATGATTTAGAGAAAATGAAACAAGCAACACCGTTTGCTGGAAAATAAGTGGGGAATAAGGCTTTTTTAGTCAAGAAGTACCCCAAAAACAAGCAGCCAAGCTGCTGGCTCTGATTCGTTAGACAACTGTTTCCCTTTCGTTAGACAGTTGTTTAACGAAAGGATAACGGATGTCTAACGAAAGGGAAACAGCTGTCTAACGAATTAAAACTTGCTAAGTGGCTTGATAGTTAAGCACGATAGAATTATTATGTTTAACTACGGATTTGCATCCTTTATTTGTTTGTTGTCATACGTTATATGTTTTTGGGAAGAAATATCATAATCTTATTATAATATTCTTTTATATCTCTGAATTACTGTATTTATTTTTACATGAAATCTTAGTTTACCGTTTCCTAAATAATATGTTTTTTATTTTCATTCACTGCCACTATTTATATCGTTTTTTTATTTACAAATGTATCTTAGTAAAAATTGAAAGTATATTTTAATAGTCATAATAAAAACTGCATATTGCTATTAGTGCTCTAAAAATCAATAATTTATCATAGAATATGGGTGCATAAGGGTAACGTAAAACTCTTGTTGATGTCCGTTGGAGCATGCTCTATTGATGTTTTAGTCAAATGCAAGAAATAGATGCAATTTGTAAATTGCTCATTTATATATATTTATGTGTCTGATAGTTCTGCGAAAACTTTGCAGGTTTCGTTCGTGGGTATGCAGACGCAAGAGGTTGCAATAAGACCGACTGTGAAAGTTATTTTAAAAACTGATAGTGAAGTACTTGATGAAGTTGTCGTAACCGGATACGGAGTCACCAAAAAGGCAGCTTTTACAGGAGCAGCAACTACACTTGGAGCAGGGAAAATAGAAAGTAAAAATGATGCCAATCCAATAAAAGCATTGGAAGGTACTATTCCCGGTTTACAGATGAGTGTAGGCTCAGGACAACCCGGTGCGCCGGCTACTATTTACATCAGAGGACGTAACTCTTTAAATTCAGGAACACAACCATTGTATGTAGTAGATGGCGTGCAATACTTTGCCGACGCAGTCGGGGTACGTTCCAGCGAAGGACAAGAGGTTTCTCCTTTGGCCTCGTTGAATTCTAATGACATTGAGAGTATTACAGTATTAAAGGACGCTACAGCGACTTCTATTTATGGAGCACGTGCTGCTAACGGAGTTATCGTAATTACCACTAAAAAAGGTAAAAGCGGTAAACCTCAAGTAAACTTCACTGCGAAGGTTGGCTTTGAGACGATGCCTTCATATACAAACCGGTATAAACTTACAAATACAACTCAAAATCAAGAATTGGCTATTGAGGCATTATTAAATGGTTACGCGGATTTTGGTCCTGAATCTACATTCGGCTACTATAATCAAATATTAGGACTGGGACTTCCTTATGACAAAACTGGTGCTTGGGACTTTTATGATGCCTTTACTTCCTTAGTTGGCAATGGAGGAGAGAATGATGGTTATTGGCTCAGTAAAGCTAAAGAGTATGGATATGATACGAACTGGATAGATGAAGTTACTCGAACCGGATTGGTGCAAGAGTATGGATTCGACATTAGTGGTGGGGGTAACTCTGAAAATGCCCCTAAATATTATGTTTCTATGAATTATATGAATGAAGAGGCATTTATCATAGGAAAAGACCTTGAACGTTACTCTTTCCGTTTCAACTTAGAGCATGCGCCTAGTAAATATGTCAAATATGGGGTAAATTCCAGCCTTTCGTATACCAAAACAAACATGGGTTCCGGTGGTGGATATATGTCAGATCCTATCACCATGGCTTATATGATGAACCCGATGAATCCTGTTCGTACTGAAAACGGCGAGTGGAATTGGGATACATCTTATGCAGGTTATAATCCGGTAGCTCAACGTAGTGAAAATGGGGATAAAGGTACTGCAAAACAGTATAGAGCGGTTTTGTCACCATTTGTTCAATTGAACTTCACTGATAAAATATTCTGGAATACCCGTGCCAGTATTGACGCGTTAATATTGGATGAATTTGGCTATTGGTCATTTATGCAGCCACAAGGATTGGATATGCGTGGTATGGGTGAGAACAATACAACTGTCAATACCCAGTTCTCCATAACCAATACATTGAATTACATTGATACTTGGAAAGACAAGCATCATGTAAACTTCCTACTTGGACAAGAAGGACAGAAAATCAATATGAAGCAAGCTTACCTAGCTGGCTCCAATTATCCGGTAGACTATCTCAATGAAGTTTCTAATGCCGCCGTACCGGGTAGTGCTGCTACTTATCAATATAACCTATTATTGTGTTCTTTCTTTGCCAATGCGCAGTATGATTACAATGACAAATATTATCTGTCTGGAAGTTTCCGTTATGATGGTTCATCACGCTTTGGTAGCAACAACCGATGGGCTCCTTTCTGGTCTGTTGGTGCCAAATACCGTATCTCTAACGAAGCCTTTATGGAAAACACAAAAGATTGGTTAACAAATCTAACCTTGCGTATGAGTTACGGTACTTCAGGTAATCAGGAAGTTGGTGACCAAACAACAAAGAACTCATGGTATGCATCCCGTAATCTGTTTGGATTTGGGTATAACTATAACAATTTGCCGGGTATGGCTCACGAACAATTTGGTAATCCTGATTTAAAATGGGAGCAAACAAATAAGTTCAATGTCGGAGTCGATATTTCTCTCTTCAACCGATTGAATATCGAATTGGATTACTACAATCATCGCACTAAGGATATGGTATTTGCCGTACCTGTATCTATGACAACAGGTTTAAGTTCTTATTATAAGAACATTGGTGAATTGGCGAACAGTGGTTTTGAAGCCAGCCTAAATGCTCTGTTAATTACTACTAAAGATTGGAAATGGGACATAACTTTGACAGGAGCATTCAATAAAAACGAAGTAAAGAAATTAAGTACTCCAGACCCTATTGAAGGCAGTATCCAAATCACTGAAGTAGGACATCCTATTTATCAATTTAAGATGAAAGAATATGCAGGTGTTGACCCTGATACCGGTGACGCATTGTGGTACAAGAATGAAACTGGAAATGAGACAACTGCTAACTATAATGCCGCAGCCAAACGCTATCTTGGCGACCCCAATCCTGATTTTGCAGGTTCTATCAGTACTGGCTTGAGTTGGAAAGGCATAGATTTGGCAGTACAATTAAATTACTCTTTAGGTGCTAAAATCTATGGTAATAACTTACACTATGATGAACAATTGGGTGGCTCATTCTATCAAAACTTTACAGAATATGTCTATGACAATCGTTGGCAAAAGCCAGGTGATGTAACAGATGTTCCACGTTTAACAACAGAAAGTAATTATGCCAATAGTGCATCGTCGCGTTTCTTGATGGATGGAGACTATTTGAAAATACGTTCTATTTCATTGGGCTACACTCTACCCAAATCATTGTTGGAGAAAACATTCATTAGAAGTTGCCGCGTCTTTATGAATGCAGAAAACGTGTATACTTTCTGTGCTGACAATTATCGTGGTTTCGACCCGGCAAGTGTCACTCCGGATGGGGTACAATTCTGGAACTATCCTGCACCGCGCAGCTTTATGTTTGGCGTAAACTTAGGTTTCTAATTATAGAATAGACTGAATTTAGAACAAAAATAATAAAACAGAAATTTATATGAAAAGAATATATAAACTGATGCTATTCTCGATTCTCACACTCGGCATGACAGCATGCGATTTTGATACCGAGAATTTCCAACAAATACCAACAGATGAGGCTTATAAAAGCGTGCAAGATATCCAAAACGGAATGAACGGTGCTTACTACGCTTTAGGAAGTTACCGGTTTCTTGGAAACTATGCCGTAGCATATGGTGATTTTTGTGGTGGCGTGAGTAACGGTAGTTCAAGTACCGGGCATTTTTATTATCAAAGCAATTGGATTATCTCTGATACTGATGCGGAACTTGAAGACATGTGGTATTATGGTTTGCAGGTAGTAGACCGTACCACACGTACAATCGCCGGTGCAAAAGATGTGCTTGCCAAAGCAGAAAGTCTATTTCTTACCGAAAAAGATATTGCAGACATTAACCTTTATATGGGACAATGCTATGCGTTAAAGGCTTTAGCTAACTACTATCTGGTCAATTTGTTTGGAAAGCCTTACCATATAGGTACTGACAATATGGGATTGCCGTTAGTAAAAGAAGAACCTATTGAACCATTTACAAAAATTGATCGCTCCAACATTCTACAGACTTATGAACAGATTACTTCTGACATAACCAATGCGGAAACCTGCTTGAATGAAGCAACTCAAGTTGTAAGTGAACCCAATGCATTTTATATGGGTTCTATGGGACTTCAAGCATTGAAAGCACGTGTGTATATGTCTTTAGGAGAATACTCGATAGCTGAAGGTGCTGCAAAAAAAGCGATTGAGTTAAAGGGCAAAGGAGATGGTACAGGTAATGACAATATCCCAAGTGATGAAATTTATGTCTCTATGTGGACTTCATTAGCCATTACAGATGAAGACTTGTTTACTATAGCTAAGACGGAAGCTGATAATCTATCTGCCAATTCTTTGAATACTTTATACGGTTCTTATGGTGCAACTCTAACTAATTCCACCATCGCTTTGTATGAGAATAACGATATCCGAAAAGGGCTTCTGAATGGTACCAAGACACTGAAATACCAAGGGCTTCCAACATCCGCTGCAACGAGTAACATTCCTATTTTCCGTAAATCGGAAATGAGCTTGATACTTGCGGAGATTTATACACGCCAGAACAATCTTCCATTGGCGCAAAATTATTTATTATATACAGCAAAACGTAACAAAGATATTACGTCAATAGCTGATCTGCCTACAACACAAGCTGATTTATTGCAGTTTATATCGGAAGAACGTATCCGTGAGTTTTCAGGTGAAGGTCATCGTTTCTATGATGCACGTCGAATGGGAGATAAAGTTGCTCTTGTTGGATATGAGCCATTTGATATTCAGCAATTTGTATTTCCTATTCCTGCGGCAGAAATAAATGCGGGATATATGACGCAACAAAATGAAGGATGGGATAATAACCTACCGGTTTCGACTGCAAATTAATTATCGTATAAGATTCTATCCATTCATTCTACAATAGTGAAAATATAGCCCAAGCTACATTATATTAATGTATACTTGGGCTATATTATTTTTTAATTTAAGGAATATGATGAATCCAGTATAAACAGCCGGTCGATAAGTAAATTTAGCTTTTAACTTATCTGTTTCTTCAACCAAATATCAAAGAACTTATCATATACGCTATACACACCTAATTCATTAGTTACAAAATCTTTATCCAAAAGTCCTTTAATGGCTCCTTGTACAGAACTGGCAGTCAGTTTATAAGTTTTCAAGAATTTGGAGGAAGTAATCTCCCGTGCCTTCCCTTCCTTGCAAATAGCAATAAGAACTTCTTTTTGTTTAGGTGGAAGTTGAAACAAAAGCGAAGAATAGGTAAAATTCAATTGTGCCAAAATATTATCAACTGCAGTATTCACTTTATCAACTGTACATTCTTCACCTTCAGCAGTTATTGCATAAAGTGAGTTTGCCAGAAATTGAATGTACCAAGTTATTCCTTCAAAACGCTGATAAACTTCTTGAACTGTTTCCTCAGTAATTATTTTCTTATTCTCCGTAAAGTGCTTTTTTATAAATTCCGTATAAATATCTATATCAATAGGAGATAATTCCATGATAGCCGTACTCTGATAAAACGGACGTGATGGACTGGTAAATATCTCTCCCATCATATGTCGTTGCGAACCGGCATAAATAAATTTCGCATTAGAACAGTGTTGGATATGTGTTCGTAGTGTAGCCTCAATATCACTTTCCGGGTATTTAGCAATAACTTGAAACTCATCAATGGAGATTAAGCAAGGTTTATCTGCTTGTTCCAAATAATGAAATATTTCATCAAGAGTAATGGTAGGAGTCTTTATATCTCCCATCTCCAGATTCCAGCTTGGATTACCGCTGAAGTCAAAAGAAATACTGGTACGAAGAGAAGACAAACATTTGAGAAATACTTCCCACGCTTTTCTTCCACGTGGCTTTAAACCGTTCAAAATACCTTTTCCAAGTTCAAATACAAACTCTTGAAGATTCTTTGTCGCATATATATCAATTAAGAATGTATGATATGCTTCCTTTATTTGTTTTTGATGAAAGCAATGTTCTATCAGCCCCGTTTTTCCTAAACGGCGGGGAGATATCAAAGCTACGTTGTTACCGTTGGTTATATAGCGTGTTAATGTGGCAGTTTCAATGATACGATCACAAAAGTACTCTGCCGAAATATAGCCACTGGTTATAAAAGGATTGATTTTTGCCATAGATTACATGTTTTACACAAAGATAATTATAATCTTATTATAATAGTAATTTTATAACGATTTTCTGTAAGCAACAATTCAAAAGTACGATAAAAAATAAGAATCTCTCTTTCTTATCTTCCTACTTATGCAAAGTTCTTTCATCTACAATACTGTGTTTTATTTTGACATGAGATCTAAATCTACTGCTTTTATTATAGCATGCCTCATCTTTGATAGCAACCAATATTTAGATTACTTTTTATTTACAAAGATAGTGCAATAAAAGACCAAGGTATATTTTAATAGTTATCATATGAGTTATATTACAGTATGTAATATTTTAAGAATCAGCACTTTGTTTTGAAGTACGGTAACACACGAGTAACTTTATAATCTTGTTAATTCCCTCTTGAATATGTTCTGTTGACGTTTTAGTCAAGTAGGATAAATATGTTATTATTTATAAGTTATTTATTTAGAGATATTTATGCATCTGATAGTTCTGCGAAGACTTTGCGAGTTTCATTCGTTGGCATGCAGACGCAGGAAGTGGCTATCAAGCCGAATGTGAGAGTGATACTCAAATCCGATGCCGAACAATTGGATGAAGTGGTAGTAGTAGCTTATGGTACTCAAAAAGCAAGTACATTGACAGCTTCCGTATCCTCCGTACGTGCAAATGCACTGAAAGATGTGCCAAGTGCAAGTTTCGACCAAATGTTACAGGGACGAGCTTCCGGTATGAGCGTTACCACTCCTTCGGCCGGTGTAGGACAAGCACCCGTTGTTCACATTCGTGGTGTAAACTCCATTACCTCAGGTACCAGCCCGTTATATGTCGTTGACGGTGTGCCTATACAGTCGGGTGATATGGCTGCCGGTATAGGTAATGCTAATGCACTGGCAGATATAAATCCTGCCGATATTCTGTCTATAGATGTATTGAAAGACGCTGCTGCTGCAGCACTTTATGGGTCGCGTGCTGCCAATGGTGTGGTACTTATCACTACTAAAAATGGTAACCAAGGTAAGGTTACCGTCACATATGATGGCTTTGTTGGCTTCTCTAACAAAACAAAGTTCATTGATATGATGAATGCGCGCGAGTATGTGGATTTCAAAAATATGGCAGTAAGAAATATCTATGGGACAGATTTGGCAGCCGATTTAGGTGAAACTCCGTCGCAATACGGCGATAAGCTTTTCAACCTGATGACAGATTCAAAAGGGAATATTATCGACTCTCAATGGAGTGACGCCGTTTTCCAGAACGGTTTCACACAAGGCCAGACTGTCGCAATCAACGGTGGAACGGAAAAAGTCCAATATTATGTATCTGCTAATTATAATACACAAAAAGGTATTGTGAAAGGAGACGACTACAGACGCTTGGGCGGTAAAGCCAACGTTACGGCCAAAGCAACCAACTGGCTGAAACTGGGTGTGAATGCCAATGTAAGTTCCAGTGAAACATCACAGACAGATGCAGCCCGTAATGGCTCGAATTTCTCTGTCGGCGGCTTTCCGCGTTTGGCATTGGTCAACGCTCCGAACATACCTATCTACAATGAGGACGGTACACCTTATTATGAAGCACAAGGTATCGGATATGGTCCTAATACCATATTCAGTACATTTTCCAATCCGGCAGCCTTATTAAGCATTGGTAATAACACGAATGTAGATGTAACGAGAATCATAGCCAGTTTTTTTGGAGAAGTGAATCCTGTTAAAGGACTCGTTTTAAAGACTCAGTACAGCATGGACCATTCCCGCATTGAAAATTCACGTTTCTGGTCACCCTTACATGGAGACGGGGTAAATGCGGGCGGCTATGTATTTAATGTTGCAACTAAGAATAATATCTGGACCTGGACTAATACCGCTACGTATGATTTTGAAATCAGCAAACATCATTTCAATCTTCTCGCCGGTATAGAAGCTACGGAAACGAATTATAGCTATTGGTACGGAGAGCGTTCCGGCCTAACAGATGATAAATTTACCAACTTCGCCGGGCCTTTCTCTAATGCCGATGCCGGAGGAGATATCTCTAACAATTCCATGGTCTCTTATTTTGGTAGAATTAACTACGATTATGCGTCAAAATATATTTTATCATTGAATTATCGTCGGGATGGTTTTTCTGCATTGAGTAAGAACAACCGTTGGGGTAACTTCGGTGGTGTTTCCGCTGCATGGCGTGTCTCGGAAGAAACATTCTTCGAGCCTCTGAAATCTGTTGTCGATGATTTTAAGATAAAAGGTAGCTATGGTGTTGTCGGTAATACCAATATTGCGGACTACGCTTCCAAATCGTTCTACTCATCTTATTATTACGGCAGTAATGGTACTTACGGACTCAGCCAGATTGCTGACCCGAATTTGAAGTGGGAGTCATCTGCAAAATATGATATTGGCTTCAGCGCACAATTGCTCAATCGAATTAGTATTGACTTTGATTACTATTATACAAAATCATCCGATTTGATTTTGGAGGTTCCGCAAGCCCCGTCAAAGGGTATTCCGGGCAACGTAATCACAACAAATGCCGGTAAAATGGAAAATAAAGGTATCGAGTTAACGATTTCTGCCGATATTTTCAGAGAAAAGGATTTTAAATGGAACACAAGCTTTAATATCACTACTACCAAAAATAAGGTATTGGCATTGGCTAACGGAGTTGACAATATTATCGGTTGGGACGACTCTCAATTGGAAAGTAACAATATTACGGTTGTTGGAAAGTCTATCGGACAGTTGTATCTGTATCCTACCGGTGGTGTTGATAAAGAGACCGGCTTGAGGGTATTCTACAGTCCTACCGGAGAACGATTGTTGTTTGATTATACAAGCGATGCCGGCTGGAACCATGAAGACGGAACCCCCTATGAAGGAGAACTCAACCCTGTGATGTGCGGAAATACACTGCCTACTTGGTATGGTGGTTGGAGCAATAACTTCGAATACAAAGGTTTCGATCTCTCTATTTTTTTCCAATTCTCAGGCGGAAATAAGATATATAACGGAACCAAAGCTACCGTCAGCGACATGCGTTATTGGAATAACTCAAAAGATGTTTTAAACAATTATTGGACTCCAGAACGTAAAAATGCCACCTATCCTATACCTATTTATGGTGACAACATATCAAATGGTTCTGCCTATTCTATCAGCGACTGGGTGGAGAAAGGTGACTATCTGCGTTTAAAGAACGTTTCATTAGGCTATACGTTCGATACAAAAAAATGGGCCAAATCCATTGGTATCAGTAAGCTGCGTCTGTATGCGCAGATACAAAACTTATTTGTGATAACAGGATATAGCGGTATGGACCCGGAAGTACTGACCAATACAACTAATACCACATTGGCTCCGGGTACTGACAAAAACACATTACCACAGGCACGTACTTATACGTTTGGAGTAAACTTGTCATTTTGATAACTTTTAATAATAAAAATATGAAAAGAATATACATATGTTCATTTATATTGTCTACTCTCTTAATGAGTGGATGCAGCAGCAGCTTTCTGGAACAAGAGCCACCACTGAATATCAGTGAGAGTGATATCTACAGTTCTGCCGAAAGAATGGAAGCAACGCTCTTAGGGCTGTATGCCAATCTGAAAAACACTTCTTCCGAATCATTTATGGGTGGAAAAACTTACTTGGTCTTTGATAATCGGGGAGATGATATTATCAATACATCCAGCAACTTATCCACTTTGTATGACTCTTATATGATGAACGTAAACTCCACCAGTACGGAGAATACGACAACTTGGACAAATGCTTACACTACAATAAATAAGGTGAATGTCTTTTTGGAAGGCATAGAGACCGGCAAGGAGGAATTGGGAGATAAATATGAACAGTTCAAGGCAGAGGCTAAGTTTGTGAGAGCTCTCTCGTTTTATTATTTGAACAACCTTTATTCACAACCGTTTGTCTTGGACGCTGATGCCAAATCGGTTCCTCTACGTCTGGCAGCTGAAACCGGCGTGGATAACAACAATATGCCCCGTTCTACCGTAAAGCAAGTATACGAACAGATATTGGATGATTTGAAAGACTATTCAGCATTGCCTGACGGGGAAGTTTCTGAAGCAGGCGTCACAAGAGCCACGAAAGGTGCGGCCAATATGTTGCGGATGCGCGTGTATATGGCTATGAACGAATGGAATAATGCCATCAATGCCGGGAAAGAGGTGACGGGATATTCATTAGTGCAAGACGTAAGCGCTTTGTTTGCAACTCCATATTATACCCAAGAAACAATCTTTTCGCTGCCTATGGCTACCAATAATACGCCCAATACCCAACAGGGTTTGGCAGAATATTATACCAATGATAAAATAATCGTGATTGATACATCTAACGGTATAATGTCTGAAACCAACTATTCATTAGATAGCGACAAACGGACAGCTTTTAAAGATGAAAACGGCAGACTTACCAAATTTACCGATGTGCGTACAAAGTTGGACTGGGTGCCAATCTTCAGATTTGCGGAGACTCTTTTGAATTTTGCAGAGTGTTATGCCAATATCGCCGGTGGAGAAGCGCAAGCCAAATCTTATTTGAAAGAGGTGCGTCACCGTTCTATCAGTGCGAGTGCAGATCCATTGGATATCGATGCCCTGTCGGGGGATGCCTTGAAGCAGGCTATTTACAATGAAAGACGTCTTGAATTTATTGGCGAAGGCATGCGCGGCATTGATATTCTGAGACGAGGAGAAAATTTCGTTAAAGGAAACAAGATTACTACCCCTCAGAATAGCGGATATACTTGGCCTATCCCGCAAGCGGAAACGCTGATTAATGCTGATATCAATAAATAAGCTCATCGGAGAAATCTTCTCTTTTTATTATCAAAATAAAGCCAACTGATAAATACAAATCGGTTGGTTTTATTTTGTCAATTCAAAGAATATAATAGAACGTCAACTTCCAATCTACTTATTTAACTATCCCCAAATACCCTTCCTTAATTATATCCACCAATATCGGCTTCATTCCGCTAACAAAACACTCCACGGCAATCACCATCAGAATCAGCCCCATCAGACGCATCATCACATTATTACCGGTCTCACCCAATAAATTAACCAAACGGGTGGAAGCTCTCAATATCAAGAATGTAAGAAAATAAATAAGGGCAATAGTACCTATAAGCACCCCTTTCATCTCAAAAGAATGTGCATCTTGCATCAGTACAATCGCATTGGCAATAGCACCCGGACCGCACAACATCGGGATACCTAAGGGAGTAATTGAAATATCATCCGCATAGGTCTTAATTTCTTCGTCTTTTAACTTCATCGGCGTATAGCGTGCCTGCAACATATCAAATCCAATCTTAAAAATGATAACGCCACCCGCTATTCGGAAACCATTCGTCGAGATACCGAAAAACATGAAAAGGAATTGTCCGGCGAAGACAAAGACCATTAAAGTTATAAACGAGACCAATGTGGCGCGGCTGACGATAGAACGGCGTTCCTTCTCCGTCATTCCCTGTGTCATCGTCAAAAAGACAGGCATCGTACCTAAAGGATTCGTCAACGTAAAGAAAGAAGTGAAACACAACAATGCAAAAGGAATGAGAGTTTCCATAATGGTAGTTTTATACGGTTATCATTGAAAGCAAAAGTACAACTAATCTCCCAATGTCACAATAAATCCAACAACTCTTTCAAATCCGTAATCTGATAGGTAGGAGTAAAAGGCAAATCCGTACGCCCGGACAGATTATAAAACACCTGATGCATTCCCACGCCGGCAGCTCCTGCAATATCATTTTCCCAACTATCTCCAATCATCAGCGAATCATTCAGTTCGGACTGGGTTGCCGAAAGAGCAAAATGAAAAATCTCCGGCCAGGGTTTCAGGATTCCGATATCATCGGAAAGAACCACTTTCCTGAAATATTTATCAATGTCCGACGAACGCATTTTATGGAACTGGAGTTCTTTAAATCCGTTTGAAAGAATATACAAATTATATTTCGCCGAAAGATATTCCAACACTTCACGCGCGTGAGGCATCAACTTGCTTTTGGTAGGAATCGTTGCGAGAGCATCTTTTTCGTATGCTTCTGCCAAAGCGGAGTCACCTGCTCCCACAGCCTCCAATGGATAGAGATAGCGTTGGCGGTTTAGCTCTTCTTTCGTCACTTTACCATCGGCATACTCTGCCCATAACTCCAGATTACGACGCTGATAGAGTGAATAATAATGCTCGAAAGAGTCAAAGAAACGGTCGTAATCATACTTCCGGTACATTTCTTCGTATGTATCACGAGCATTGGCAGAGAACGCCCAAAGCGTATCGTCCAAATCGAAAAAAAGATTTTTATAAGGCATAAAGAGAATACTAAAAAGGCTGTTTCAAAAGCAAGCCGACAAACGCTCTTTTGAAACAGCCCCATCAATTATCAATCAAGTAACTATTTCACTTGAATTACCAAATACTTGGAAACACTCCAGAACTCTTTCGGGTTGGTAATCTTCAAAGTCAACTGACCCTTATCATCTTTCTCCAAGGCATAAGAACCGGTAGGATGAGTAGTCAGGATATCAGCATCCTTAGAATACAATTTGATTTCTTTAGTGGTACGAATATCAACCTGAGTAAAATAATCCTTATTGACATCGCCGTCTTCCAAAACCGAACCCTTCTTGAACAGACCGGAGCCGCTCAAAATCTTCTGATCTTTCAATTCTTTCTTCGTTCCGAATACAAACCAGGCGGTATTGAGCGCCTTATCCTGTTCTGCCACAGTCTTAGCTTTTGCCTCATTTTCAGCAGTCAGCTCACTCTTAACAGCATTCAAATCTGTTACGGCAGCATCCAGTTCCTGAATACGGATATTCTTGGAAGCCAATTCAGCCTGCAGTTCCTCAATACGCTGAGTCTTCGCATTCAACTCCTGCGTCAAAGATTCAACAGCCTTCTTCAATTGAGAAGAATTGGTTTTGCTACTTTTCAGCATAGACTGCAATTTTGCAATCTGCTGTTTGTTTTCTTCCATCTGCTTGCGAATGAATTCAATATCAGAGGCTATCTGCTGTTTTGCATTCAGAGAACCCTCTGCAACCGCACCACGCTGCAAGTCCACACGGCTCTCTGCCGCATTGATTTGGCGAAATCCTTCCGAAATATCATTGAAAGTACCCATCATCTCATCCAATTCAGCATTACGCTGAGTCAATTCCATCAAAAGAGAATCGTTTTCAGCTTTCAACTGGTCTTTGCTACCGCCAGAGAAGCTATCACATGAAGCCATAACGGCCGCACATACAATTAAAACAGCTAACTTTTTCATACGCTTTTGTTTTACGTTTTGTTAATGAAGTTATTTAATCG
>ENA-ORTV01002886-ORTV01002886.1-human-gut-metagenome-genome-assembly--contig:-NODE-2886-length-15322-cov-3.107618_pt1 | contig 15322 bp, 12 predicted proteins | sample MGYA00241915_ERZ509194 | MGnify/ENA primary metagenome ERZ509194 (study PRJEB26280, sample SAMEA2338810) | human gut metagenome | biome: human gut; feature: human-associated habitat; material: faeces... | reverse complement strand
AAGGTTTTCCCTCCCTTCCCCCGGTTTTCTTACGTCAGGAGCAGCCACCATGCTGGACAGGCAACAAACGGGTATCGTGTTCAATGTGCAGAAATTCAGCGTCCACGACGGCGAAGGCATCCGTACGCTGGTGTTCTTGAAGGGATGCCCGCTGCATTGCCCGTGGTGCAGCAATCCGGAGTCGCAGCGCCGCGAGCCGGAGCGCGCCTACAACCCCACGCGCTGCCTGACCGCCGCCGTATGCGGGCGGTGCGCCAAAGCTTGTCCGACCGGGGCCGTGAGCATTGTCGGCGGGCTGGTTTGCTTTGACCGCTCGAAGTGTACGGGCTGCAACGCCTGCGTGCGCGCCTGCCCGAGCGGGGCGCAGACGGTGTACGGCGAAACGCAGAGCGTGGATCAAATCCTGAGCCGCGTGGAAGAGGACGGCGTGTTCTATACGCGATCGGGCGGCGGGCTCACCCTGTCCGGGGGCGAGGCGCTGGCGCAGCCGGATTTCGCGCTGGCCCTGCTGCGCGAGGCGAAGAAACGCCATATCCATACGACCATCGAAACCTGTGGGCACTACCCGACCGACGTTCTGGATCAGGCCTGCCGGGTGCTCGATGCCCTGATTTTTGACATCAAGTGCCTCGATTCAGCCCGCCACAAGAAGGCCACGGGGGTGGGCAGCGAACTGATCCTCAAGAACATCGGGCACGTATTCGAGCACTTCCCGGAGCTTCCGGTGCTGATCCGCACGCCGGTCATCCCCGGTTTCAACGATACGGAAGAGGATATTCTCGGTATTCGTGAAATGATTCCCAGGAAGGCCAATATCCGCTATGAAGCGCTGACCTACCACCGCATGGGGCAGCCCAAATACGGCTACCTTGGGCGGCGCTATGAGCTGGAGGGCGTGAAGGCCGATGAAGCCTTCATGAAACGGTTGAACATTATGTTGAAATCCTACGAGAAATAAGAACCTTCATTTTTCTTTAGGCCGTATTGAAGCGTCCGTACCGTTGCCCCTGACCCCTGATTGTACTGGGTTCAGGGGCTTTTTTTGTACCTCGGGGAACTGCAGGGGAGAAGGAAAAAGGGGCTGGAAGCTGTGTTTTTTTGCATTCATGGAATGATGAACTGTGCAAAAATGCACATATTGATGGTTTCAAACCTTTGATTTGCTGTAATATGGCTGTATTAGGAAGGAAAAGAGGAGTGTGTTTTTTTGCAATGCGGAAGGTGCGTATTCGCATCATGGATTTGAAGCGCTTCCTGTGATGAAAAAAGAACATGTTATTTAAGTGTATTATAAGCCTCAAAAGAATGGATGGAGGACAATATTCCTGCGGACGGGAACGGAAGGACGGTTATTCGCATGGCAAAGGCTGAAAAACAGCAAGACGGAAGCCGAACCCACGGAAAAGATGAAAATAAAAAAGATGAAAAAAGAGTCTGTTAGGTGATTTTATCCGTTTCGTAGCAGTAAAGAGTCTTGTTAAGTGTTTTTTATTTCACAAATGGTCCGCCTCTTGCTTTAGGAAAAGCAAAGATCGTCGTCAAGGCGTCACGCCAGACATTCATGCAAAGGGGACCATCGTGAAGATCATCGACTTTCGTTTCCGTCCGAACATCCCTTCCACCGTACAGGGGATGATCGACCATCCCGTCTTCGGCGAGATGCACGCGCTGTTCAAATTCCATGAGCGCGCCCGTTCCCAGCCCATTGAAGACATCGTGCGCGACATGGAAGCGCAGAACGTGGTCAAGGGCGTCATCACCAGCCGCGACGCGGAAACCACCTACGGCATCGCTTCCGGCAACAAGGGGGTTATCCCCTTCCTCGAACAGTATCCCGACCGTTTCATCGGCATGGCCGGGCTTGACCCGCATAAAGGGATGGACGCCATCGATGAGCTGAGGCTCATGGTCGAAACCCACGGTTTCCGTGGCGCGGCCATCGACCCGTTCCTCGCCAAGATTCCGGCCAACCACGCAAAATATTATCCGATCTATGCCAAGTGCTGTGAATTCGACATTCCCGTCGTGATCAGTACGGGCATGGCGACCCTGGTGGACGGGGCCGACCCCGAGCATTGCCACCCCCGGTATATCGACGCGGTGGCCCGGGACTTCCCCAAGCTCAAGATCGTAGTGAGCCACGGGTGCTACCCGTGGGTGAACGAGATCATCATGGTCGTTCAGCGCAACCGCAACGTCTATCTGGAGCTTTCCGAGTACGAGCAGTCGCCGTTCTCCGAAGGCTACATTCAGGCCGCGAACACCATGATCGGCGACAAGGTGATCTTCGCCAGCGCCCATCCGTTTCTCGACTTCAAGGGGCAGATCGCGCTGTACAGGAAACTGCCTTTCAGCCCGCAGGCGCTTGAAAACATTTTTTACAACAACGCCGCCAAGCTGCTTGGCCTTTGACGGTGGCCAGCGGGCAGGTTCCCTCGTATCTTGAGAACCGTTGAACCGCCTTCCCGTTCTGCCGGGGAAGAGCCCGTCACGGTGCTGGCCAACGCCGCATTGGAAAGCTGATTTTGGGAGAGGGGGCGGTACAGGGCCGCCCCCGTGCCGGAAGGTCGGGGGGCCGTCCGGTGCGGGAATGAAACAGAGGAATCTCCCACAGGGGGAGACGGGCTTTGTCCCGGTTTGCAGCATCATCTCCATTTCGGGGGAAAAAAGAGGAGGAATTGCATGAGACGTTTTCTTACGGCCTTCGCCGCGGCTGTCCTGATGCTTTCGCTTGGCACCGCCAACGCGGCGGAATACAAGAAGATGACCATCCGTGCCGCTACCGCGAACCCGCAGGGCAGCCTGCATGTGGTCGCCATCGACAAGTTCAAGGAGATCGTCGAGAAGGAATCCAACGGCGCGATCACCGTACAGACCTTCTATGGCGGCTCGCTCGGCGACGAACAGGCCAACGTCAAACAGCTCCGCAACGCCGAGATCCATCTCGCGGTGCTGGCGGACGGGAACCTGACGCCCTTCGCGCCTCAGGCCGGGGTGTTCATCCTGCCGTACATGTTCCCGAAGATTTCCGACGCCGAAAAGCTGTTCGGCAATGAAGCGTTCATGAACAAGACCGCCGACGCCATCGCCAAGCAGAGCCGTACCCGGCCCCTGTCGTGGCTTGTGGGCGGCTACCGCATCATCACCAACTCCAAGAAGCCCATCAACACGATGGCCGACCTCAAGGGCCTGAAGATCCGCGTTCCCGCCGTGGCGCTCCAGCTTGCCGCCTTCCGCTCGTGGGGCGTCGAACCCCATCCGCTGGCGTGGTCCGAAACCTTCAACGGGCTTCAGCAGGGCGTGGTCGACGGGCAGGAAAACCCCCACGCCATCAACCGCGACCAGAAGTTCTGGGAAGTCCAGAAGTACATCACCAACATCCATTATATGCTCTGGGTCGGCCCGATGCTCGTGAGCGACCCGTGGTTCCGCAAGCTCGACCCGCAAACCAAGGCCCTCGTGGAAAAGGCCGCCAAGGAAGCCGCCGCCTACGAATGGAAGTGGTCCGCGGAACAGGATGAAATCGCCCTCAAGGAATGCCTTGCTCGCGGCATGGTCATCAATGACGTGTCCGACGAACCCGCCTGGACGGAGGCCGCCCGCTCCGTGTGGCCGCAGTTCTACGACAAGGTCGGCGGCAAGGCCGTGGTGGATGAAGCCCTCGCCATCATGCAGCAGTAAACGGACGCCCGGCGCGCGGGTTTCGGCTCCGCGCGCCGTCTTCATTCCTTGGAGGACGTATGTCTTTTTTCAAGCAGCTCTACGACAACTTCGAAGAGGGGGCCTGTGCTCTGTTCGTCGCGGTCATGGTTCTCTGCCTCTTCCTTCAGGTGGCCATGCGCATCGCCGTGGGGTCGTCGCTGGCGTGGACGGAGGAGCTTTCCCGCTACAGTTTCCTCTGGGCCGTGTATGTCGGGGCCGCCCTTGCCGTGAAGCGCGGCGGGCATGTCCGCATCACCGCACAGTTCATGTTCCTTCCGACCCGCTGGCGGCTCGTGTTCCGCGCCGTCGGGGACATCATCTGGATCGGCTTCTCCCTTTATGTGGCGTGGATCGGGCTCGCCTGCATCGAAGAGGGCCTGTATTACCCCGAAGTGTCGCCTACCCTCGGCGTTGTGAAGGCGTGGGTGGAATGCATTATCCCGTTCAGCTTCGTGCTGGTGAGCTGGCGCATCGTTGAGGAATACGTCGTGCGCTGGCGGAACGGCACCCTCGGAGAACTGGTACGTTACGAGGAGGCAGCCTGATGACGCCCCTAGCCATTGCCCTCATTGTCCTTGTCGCCATGTTCCTGCTGGGGCTGCCGATCTTCATGTCCCTGATCATCTCTTCCGTGGTGGCGATCCTCGCGGGCGGGGACATCCTGCCCCTGTCGGTCATCCACAACTCGCTTTTTGACGGCCTGAACCTGTTCCCGCTGCTCGCCATCCCCTGTTTTGTGGTCGCGGGCACGCTCATGGAGTTCGGGAACATCACGCAGCAGATCGTCGACGTGGTGAAGCAGCTTGTGGGCCGCGTCTACGGCGGCCTCGGCATCACCACCATCCTCGCCTGCACGTTCTTCGCGGCCATTTCCGGCTCCGGGCCGGGGACCGTCGCCGCCGTGGGTACCATCCTCGTCCCGGCGATGGTCCGCAACGGCTATTCCAAGGATTACGCTTCGGCGGCGGCTTCTTCCGGAGGCACCATCGGCATCCTGATCCCGCCGTCCAACCCGATGATCATCTATGCGATCCTCGGGAACCTGTCGGTGACCGCCATGTTCACCGCAGGGTTCATCCCCGGGTTCATCGTGGCCTTCGCGATGATCATGACCGCCTACCTGCTGGCGAAGAGGAACGGCTTCAAGGGCGACGAGAACGCCGCGCCCTTCAACATGAAGTTTTTCCTCAGGAGCTGCGGCAACGCCGGGTTCGCGCTGGCGACGCCGTTCATCATCCTCGGCTCGATCTATACCGGCTGGGCGACGCCCGTGGAAGCGTCCGTGGTCGCCATCGTGTGGGCGCTGTTCGTGGGCATCGTGATCAACCGGGTACTCAGGCCACGGCACATCTACCGGGCCCTGCTGGAAGGCGCGATGACCTGCGGCGCGGTGCTGCTCATCGTGGGCGCGTCCACCCTGTTCGGCAAGATCCTTACCTTTGAGGAAGCCCCGCAGCGCCTTGCGTCCATCGTGCTCGGCATTTCCGACGATCCCCATCTCGTGCTGCTCATGATCATCGGCGTGCTGTATGTCCTCGGCATGTTCATGGAAACGCTGGCGACCATCATCATCCTCGTACCGGTGCTCCTGCCCATGATCCTCCAGCTCGGCATCGACCCGATCCATTTCGGCATAGTCCTTGTGGTGACCAACAACGTCGCCATGCTGACGCCGCCGCTTGGAGTCAACCTTTTCGTGGCGTCGCGGATAGCGGGCATCTCGGTGGAGCGCATCTCCGTCGCGGTCATCCCCTACCTGATCGCGCTGACCCTGTGTATCCTGCTGTTCACCTACGTCCCGGCGATCAGCACATGGCTGCCCAGCCTTATGGGGTACGGGCAGTAGCCCCGGCGGAGGCGTTTCTTTACGGTTCCGCCCGGCTTCTCCGCCGGGCGGATTCTTTTCCATTATAGTAACAACTTATGATTTCTTGCTTTTCGGCATGTGATGGGGCATAAGGAGAAGATGCTTCGAGAAACGATTCACAAACTAAGAACGGACATGTAATGTTGCAAGAGTATCTTGATCAGCTTTTTGACGCCTTCAAAGAGGGGATCTGCATCTCCGACGTGGAAGGGACCGTCGTGCATTTGAACAGGCGCCATGCCGAAATCACGGGCATCCCCCGCGAAGAGATGCTGGGGCATTCCGTGATGGAGTTCGTCAAGCGCGGCAGGCTCGACGTGGTGCTGAACCCGGAGGTCATGCGGACGGGGCAGCCCGCCACGCGCGTGCAGACCGTTTCCGACGGGCGGAAGCTGATCCTCGAAGCCAATCCGGTTTTCGACGCGCAGGGCAAGCTGGTGCTGTGCATCACCTTCCTCCGCGACGTGACCATGCTCTCCGAGATGCGGGAGCAGATGAGCGTCCAGAAGGAGCTGCTCGAAGCGTTCCAGCAGCTCAGTACCGCCGGGGACGCGCAGGAGCTTTCCCGCAAGACGCCGAAGCTGTTCACCAGCAGTGCCATGATCAAGCTCTACGGCGAGGTGAACACCATTGCGGAGACGGACGCCACGGTCCTGCTGCTCGGTGAGACGGGCGTGGGCAAGGACGTCATTGCCCGCCGCATCCACGCCCTGAGCCTGCGCAAGAACAAGACCTTCATCAAGGTGGACTGCGGAAGCATCCCCGAAAATCTTATTGAAACCGAGCTGTTCGGCTATGCGGCGGGCACGTTTTCCGGCGCGAGCAAGACGGGCAAGATCGGCCTCATCGAAGCGGCGGCGGGCGGCACGCTGTTCCTCGACGAAATCGGGGAGCTGCCCATGCCCATGCAGACGCGGCTGCTCCGGTTCCTTCAGGACTGGGAGATCATGCGCGTGGGTTCCACCACGCCGAAGCAGATCGACGTCCGCATCGTCGCCGCCACCAACAAGAATCTCGAACGCGCCATCGCGCGCGGGGAATTCCGCAGTGATCTCTATTACCGGCTCAAGGTGGCGGTGATCGCCATTCCGCCGTTGCGCGACCGCCAGGCGGACATTCTGCCCCTCGCACGCATGTTCCTGCGGTTTTACGGCAGCAAGTACCATCGACAGCTGACGTTTTCCGAAGAAGCCGAATCGCTGCTCCTCGACTACAAGTGGCCGGGCAATATCCGCGAGCTGGAAAACCTTGTGCAGGGGCTGGCCGTGACCAGCAAGGACAGCGTGATCCGGGCCTCGGATGTCCCCATTTCGGGCGTGGCGAAGCCTGCCGCATCGGCGCGCAGGGACGGCCTCGATTTTGAACTCGACGGCAAGACATACAAGGAGATCATGAAGGACCTTGAGAACAAGGTCCTTTCAGCCGCGATGGAACGTTACGGCAGCATCACCGAGGTCGCCAGGCACTTTCAGGTCGACCGCAGTACGATTTTCAGAAAAGTGAAGGAATTGGAGAAAGAAGGGAAGATGCGGTGACGCTTGGGGCTGGGGAGGTGGCCGCTGTACCTCGGGAATACATCGGGTGGGGCGGCGATGCTGGCTGTCGGCGTCTTCAGCCCGTTTTATCGCCAGATAGGGAAAGGGCGGGGTATGGATTGCCTTCGGGGAATGCCGTTCCCGAACTTGAAGCCACCCGTGAGGGAGCGCGTCAAGACGGAAAAGGGAGGATGCCCGGCGTTGTTCGGGGGCCTCTTTACGTTCGCCAGAAGTTTTTTGAGCCCCCGGTGCTGTTTCGAAGGCTCGCCAAGCCTCCGTTTTATGGATACGGCGCGTACCGCGGACGTAACCAAGAATGGAATACAGTCAATAGGATGGGAGGGGGAAGCATGGATTCGGCCCTCCCGCCGCATGAAGGCAGCCCGCTGAACTCCAGCGGGCTTTCCTTTTTCTGGCTATCCCATCATCCCCGCTAGATACTTTTCAGGGATACGGTCTGGAACCCGTCGGCGCTCCGCCCGTTGGGGTATTTCCTCTCCGCCGTATCCGTTCGGAATGCGTCACACGGTTGCCCATCTTTTCCGTCCGTAATCTACCGCATCTGTTGGAATAGCATTCGCGCCCCCCAGTCTTTTCCACGCTCGAAGGGGCGGCGTGCTATCCCACACGGAGGCGCTTGTCCCCCTCTCCTGTTTCGCCGGAAAAACAGGCGGGTGAGCAGAGACTTCCGTTGTCCTTCCCCCTCGGCATTTTTTCCGGCTTTTTCTTTCGCCTTTCACAGCGCGCCATCCTGTCAATCTTCCTTTTTCCGTTCCGCATCCGTTTCCTTGCGCGGGCAGGTTGCGGTCCCATCCTGGGATCCTGGCGGTGTGTTTTCGTGCCCTGAATGCCTGTCGGCAAAGGAGTCCGGAAACTGCGCTGCCGTAACTGTGCGGCATACCTGACTGAAAATAAAGAGAACGGCATAAAGGGCACTGTATTTTCATGTGGTGAGAATTTTTTCTCAATGAGATGCGAAAAGAGAATTTCAGGATGAGAATAATGTGCCTGCAATGATAAAAAATCTGTAACAATAGTGAGATGCGGAGTATGCGCCGTATGGCACAAAAATCGCATTAGAAAAAATGTCCGGTTACACGGAGAAGATGTGAAACCTTTTATGATAACAGGAGAAGTTTCATGGAATGGAATCCCGAAGTTGTACGCCGTGTTCGTGGGGCCATGCAGGACAGGGCCCGCTCTCAGGCCTGTCTGTTCAAGGCGTTTTCCTCAGTAATGACCCGCGAACAGGCCGAAGCCCTCGCCCGTGAGGGGATTGCCGAATACGGCCGCATCCGTGCCGAGCGCGACGGGCGCAAGCTGGCTCCCGAAGACTGGATGAACGAACACTACACCATGATGGGCGGCGTATTCGAGACGGAAATTTCCGACACCGAAGAATACTGCGAAATGAAGATGCACTACTGCCCCCTCCTCGAAGAATGGAAAAAGATGGGGCTTTCTCCTGAAGATCAGGATCTTTTCTGTGACGTGGCTATGGAACTGGATCGCAACCGCGCCAAGGAGCACGGCATCCCGTGCGATATCGTGGAACGCCTCGGCAAGGGCGACCCCTTCTGCCGCGTCGTGCTGTGGAAAAAGAAGAAGGATTGACCGGGACGGCGGGCTTTTTCGCCTGATCGCCCGACTCCCCGGAAAACGGAGGGCATACGCTCCCGCTTTCCGGGGGGCGGGGCCTCAACAACACAAAGGAATTCCATGAAAAACCTCAACGATATTTTTTCCGGCGCGGTTCTTCTATGCCTTTGCGCGGTGGGGGCTTACGAAGTGTCGGCCTCCATCGCCCCGTCCGATGGGGAGGTTGTCGGGGCGGACGCGCTGCCCACGCTGGCCCTCGGCGGCATGGCGCTGTGCGGGGTTTTCCTCATCCTCCAAGGGCTGCTGAGGAACCGGCCCGGCCGTAGTTGGGGAAACCGATCCGCCGTCATCAAGACTCTTCTCTTTTTCGGTTTCTTCGTCATGTACCTGTCCGGCATGATCTGGCTCGGCGACCGGCTCGTGGAGCAGAGCTGGTTCCCGTGGCCGCACAACGGCGGGTTTACGATCTCCACGTTCCTGTTCCTGCTGTTCTCCCTGCCCCTTCTGGGACGCCGGAATCCCGTTGAAATCATGGGAGTGGCGGCGCTGACCACGGGAGCGCTGCTGTATGCCTTCGGATACTTCTTTCAGATCATGTTGCCGTAGGAGGACACGATGTCCGAGGTTTTTGCTGGGATAGAAGCGGCCTTGAGTTTCGGTTCGCTGATAGCCAACGTCACCGGGGTTTCTTTGGGCATCCTGTTCGGGGCCATGCCGGGCCTGACGGCGGCGATGGGCGTAGCCCTGCTCATCCCGCTTTCCTTCGGGATGCCGCCCGTAGAGGCTTTTTCCATGCTGCTCGGCATGTACGCCGGGGCCATTTACGGGGGATCGATCACGGCCATCCTCGTCGGCACGCCGGGCACGGTGGCCGCCGCCGCGACCCTGCTCGAGGGCCCGAAGCTGACCGCCAAGGGGCAATCGCGCAAGGCGCTGGAAATGGCCACGTTCGCCTCGTTTTTCGGGGGCATCTTCAGCGCGGTCGCTCTGGTGACCTGCGCGCCGCTGCTGGCGACCGCCGCCATGTCGTTCGGCCCGGCCGAATATTTCGCACTGGCCGTTTTCGCGCTCACGGTGGTGGCGACCCTGTCTTCAGGGGCCATGTGCAAGGGGCTTGCCGCCGCATTCGTGGGCCTTTTCCTTTCCACGGTGGGGATCGATCCGGTTTCCGGCGATTTCCGCAACACGTTCGATGTGCCGGAACTGTTCAACGGCATCTCGCTGGTGCCCGCGCTCGTCGGGCTTTTCGCGGTATCGCAGGTGCTCCTGTCCCTTGAGGATGTCTTCCTCGGCAAGAGCGGGATCGTCAAGGAGGGCAAGCTGTCCAATCAGGGGCTGACGCTCAGGGAAATCTGGACGAACAAGTTCAACCTGCTGCGCTCCTCGCTCCTCGGCACGCTCATCGGCATCATCCCGGCTACGGGGGCCAGCGCCGCGACTTTCATCGCCTACGGCGAAGCCAAGCGCTTCTCGAAGCATCCCGAAGCGTTCGGCAAGGGGACGCTGGAAGGCGTGGCCGCGACGGAAAGTTCCAACAACGGCGTGACCGGCGGGGCGCTCATCCCCCTGATGACGCTGGGCGTCCCCGGAGACGTGCTCACCGCCATCCTGCTCGGCGCGCTGATGATCCAAGGCCTGACGCCCGGCCCGCTGCTTTTTCAGGAGCACGGCGCCACGGTCAACGGCATCTTCGCGAGCTTCTTCGTCTCCAACATCCTCATCCTTGTGGTCGGGCTCATCGCCGTGCGCATCCTCGGCAAGGTCGTCCTCGTGCCTACGGCGATCCTCATGTCCGTCGTGCTCACGCTGTGCGCCATAGGCAGTTTTGCGGCCAACAACTCCACGTTCGACATCGGCGTAATGGCCGCCTTCGGGCTGCTTGGCTACCTGATGCTCAAGGCGGGGTTCCCCCAGCCGCCCATGCTGCTCGCCATGATCCTCGGCCCGCTCGCGGAATCCAACTTCCGCCGGGCGCTGTCCCTCTCCCGCGACGACTTCAGCACCTTTTTCACCAGCCCCATATCCTGCGCCATATTGGCCGTCAGCGCCTGCGTCGTCCTCAAAACCATTTGGGACGAATACAGGGGATGCAAGCGCGAGGCGGTCTGATCCATCCACACTTTTTTCAGGAGGAGCCTTCATGAAGAGGAATCTGTCCCGGATGTTCCGCACCGGCGTTGCCGCAGCCGCGGCCCTGCTCTGCGCCATGCCGTTCCAAGCTGCGGCCGAAGACTACCCGAGCCGCCCGATCACCCTGATCATGCCTTTCGGCGCGGGCAACGCCCCCGACACCGCCGCCCGTATTATCGGCGACTACCTGCAGCGCAAGCACAACATCACGCTGCTCATCACCAGCAAGCCCGGCGGCAGCGGCATCCCCGCCACGCTCGAAACCGTCCGCGCCCGTCCCGACGGCTATACCATCAGCCTCACCTCGGCCAACGTGCTGACCGTCGTCCCGCAATACAAGAAGTGCGGCTTCACCTATAAGGATCTGGCCCCGGTGGCGCAGGTCAACGTCTTCACGATGGGCTGGGGCGTCCGTGCCGATTCCGGCATCGCCAGCGTGCAGGATCTCATGGACAAGGCCAAGGCCGAACGCGGCAAGTACAGCCTCGCCAGCCCCGGCGCGTTTACGGCCCAGCGCTTCTACCACGCCAACGTGATGAAGCTGTTCCCCGAATCCGACCTCCCCTATGTGGCCTACAACGGCGGCGCGGAAATCGTGACGGCGCTCCTCGGCAACCACATCTCCGCAGGGTTCACGCCCGTGGTGAACTTCAAGCCACACAAGGACATCCGCGTCATCGCCGTGTGCGGCGCCCAGCGCGATCCCAACTATCCCGACGCGCCCACGTTCAAGGAAATGTTCGGCGACGGTTTCGTGTTCGACTCCGTGTACGGCATCGTGGCCCCGCTCAAGACCCCCAAGGATCGCATCGAACGCCTCCAGAGCCTGATCAAGGAAGCCCTCAGCGATCCCGACGTGCAGGCCAAGTTCGCCAAGGTCAACATGACCACCAACTACCTCCCCGCCGACGAATTCGGCAAGGTCATCGAAGGGTACTACAAGCTCTTTGAGGAGCCTATCCGCAAGGCTAAGGAAGCCGAAAAGAAGTAAAGGCAGCCCTTTGTCAGGAAGCCGTCCTCAGGGGCGGCTTTTTTGTTTGGGGGCCAGCACGGGCGGCGTCAAGGGGGGGGCCTCCCTCCCGCTTGGCGGTTTTCGCCGGGGGCGCGGGAGGCGTCCATATGCCGAAACGCCCGGCAGCCGTTTTTCCCGCGGACAGCCACGGGCGCATCTGGGGATGGGTATCGCCCGCAACCCGATGCGGCCCTTTTGCAGGGGGAGGGCGGAAACGGCGGCACCTCTTCAAGAACGGGCGATGGAGGCCCGGTTCCGCTCTTGAAGACATGCGAAGGGCCTCCCCCCGGCGCAGCGGTGCTGTTGCATGAGAAGGTCCCGGCAGCCCCCGCCGTCCAAAGGCAGCCTCTCAGAATCGGTTTCCGCCACCCGCTTCGGGAACAACAAAAAAATACGGCTTCTCCTTTTTTCCACCTTTTCGCTTGTCTTTTTCTCATGCAGGTGAGAAACTCAAAAGAGTAACTATAAAAGTAAGATACATCGATAAAACATATAGATTTGCCTATCTGGAGACACCTATGAGATCGGAAATCCATGCCGCTGTCCCCCTGTGGATCAACACCCCTCTCGAACCTCCCCTCCCATCGGGTTCCCCCGTCACCGAGCGTTGGCGCCTTGTGCAGAAGCATCTTCCCCCGTTGGCGGAGCTGCTGGACGTGGAAATCGTGATCATGAACGCGGAAGGCTACTGCGTGGGGGGAACCGGCCCCTACCTCCGCGGTGTCGGGTTCCGGATGCCCGCGGACAATGCGCTGACCTACAGCCTGCGTTCCGGCCAGAGCTCCATGGTGCTGACGCCCGGCAAAGAAGAAGTCTGCCGTACCTGCTCCGGCAAGGGGGCCTGCGCGGATGTGGCCAATTTCACGGGGCCGGTGGTGATAGAAAACGAAATCGTCGCGGTCGTGCAGATCGTGGCCTTCACCGACAATCAGCGCGCCGAGCTGCTGATGAAGTCGGAAAAGGCGTTCGAGCTCATCAGCCAGATCATCGGTTTCGCATGGGCCCGCGGACGCGACGTGGAATCGCTCCCCGAACAACCGCGCGATGACCGTTTTCCCAGCATCATCGGCGAGAGCAAGGCCATCTTGCGGCTCAAGGCGGCTATCCTGAAGGCCGCCGGCACGAACGCCACCGTCCTTATCCAAGGGGAGTCGGGGACGGGCAAAGAGTTGATCGCGCAGGCGGTCCATGACAACAGCCCCCGCCATACGGGGCCGTTCGTCGCCATCAACTGCGGGGCCATCCCGGAATCGCTCATGGAAAGCGAGCTGTTCGGCTATGAGCCCGGCGCGTTTTCCGGCGCGAACAGCGGGGGCCAAAAGGGGCTTCTGGAACAGGCGCACACGGGTACCTTCTTCCTCGACGAGGTATCCGAAATGCCCGTGTCGCTTCAGGTCAAGCTGCTGCGTGTCTTGCAGGAGCGCGTTGTCCGGCGCGTCGGCGGGAAGGTCAACCACAGTGTGGACATCCGCATCATCGCCGCCAGCAACAGGAACCTCCGTGAACTGGTGGCGCAGGGGGCGTTCCGTGAAGACCTCTTCTTCCGGCTGGACGTGATCCCCCTGTTCGTGCCCCCGCTCCGGGAGCGGCAAGGCGACATCCGGCTGCTGGTGGCCCATTTCCTCCAGTCGTTCAGCCGCGAACGGGGCTGCACCTACCGGGTCGCCACCGAACTCATGCACGCTTTCGAGGCCTATCCGTGGCCCGGCAACGTACGCGAACTGAAAAACTTTGTGGAATACGGGGTCGGGTTTTGCGAGCACGGCGTCCTGACGCTGGATCTCATGGATTCCCGCTTCAAGACGGCAAGCCCCCCTCCCGTCAAAACGGAAAAAGGTATGCCGTCCCCACCGCCGGGGCCTGCCCGCGATACGGCGGAATACGACAGGATCATGCAGCTCCTCGGGCGCTACGGGCAGCACACGGAAGGGAAAAAACGGACGGCCTCCGAACTGGGGATCAGCCTTGCCACGCTTTACCGCAGGATGGGGCAGCTGGGCATCACGGCGAGAAAGCACGCGAGATGACTGAGGGCTCGCCTTTTCGCATGGATACGGCGGCAACCGCCCGCCCTGTCGCAATCCTCTGCATGGCGGGCCATTGCCTGTTCCAGGCCTTGACCGCCTTCAGCAGGCCTGCGCAAAGGAGAGAGAGGGGCCGCCTTCCCTTCCGTCATTTCCAACCCGCCCCAGCCCGCCTGGGGCAAAACATCCCGGCTGTGCCTCCTCCCATGCGCTGCCGGGGGACATGGCGGGGAGGACGGACCGCGCGGGGATAAGCGAAACGGGCGAACCCGTAAGGACGGGCGGGAGGATGGACAGGATGCCTGTCGCTATATCGAGCGAGATCGCCCCATGCAGGAAACAGCCATAGCGGATGGGGTGGGCGAACGGCTTTCCCTTGAAGGGTGTAGGGGGTCAGGGAAGATGAGAATGAGGGGATAGGCCGTTACGCCTTGACGAATGGTTGACATTCCCTTGACTGGTGCGGGCCTGCCGCTGTCCCGAAGGCCCGGACGCGCCGCAACAAAGGTTTGAGAACGGAAGGCCATTTTCAGGCCGATTTGTCACCCAACTTGAGAACGAAAAAAAGCCCCGCCTTGTGTAAAGTCTTACACAAAACGGGGCTAAATTTTTTCCGCTTGCTGATTATGCCACGCCGCTATTTTCCGAATGCATGCCGCCAGCAACAGCGAGTCGGTTTTTGCACTCCTCCAATCGGGCCACCTTCGCCCGCAGATCGCCTATCTCCCTCAATAATTCGGCCTTGTCGCGGTGAAGCTGCCGGTTCTCTTCACTCGTTGCCCGTCTTTCCTCTCGTTCTATTGCAAGTTCAGCACTCAAATTTTCCAAGATTTTTAGCAAGTAATCTTGCTTTTTATCTGTCTGTTCGGCTGCGACGGAAGGCTCAAAAACAGAATCATTCTCTGCCCTTAATGATTCTGCATCCATTCCGTATTTTGTAACAGCAATCGCTATCCATCTCTCTGGGATTTTGCCCCTTTTCTTCGCGTCATAGATGGCTTGTGAGGTTACTCCAAGAGCCGGGCCTAATGCTGAAAGACTTTTGCTCTTGGTGCCTTCCATGAGCCTTCTTAGCACGGTATCCAAACTTGCACCTTTCATGGTTCAAACCTGCAAGTGAACATGCAAGTAGAAATTTTGCATATCACTTTGTTTTTATTCATAAAAAGAAAAAATAATAAAAATTCAAACATGCAAGCAAGTTTTGTACTTGACTACAAGCAAGAAAACTTGCAAAAAGGGTTTGCGCGTGATTGAAAAAACTCGCGCTTAATCAGCCATACCAGCGCGCCCCGGAATTATCAATGGGCCTGTATGACGAATCAAGGGAGGTTTTGCCGTGAGCAAGTTGCAGCCGTATGGGCTGTCCCGCGCACAAGCCAAGCGGGATATTCAGCGCTGTTTGGACGGCATGGGGAAAAATTTCGTTGACGTGGCAACAGAGGCGGGCGTT
>ENA-ORTV01002879-ORTV01002879.1-human-gut-metagenome-genome-assembly--contig:-NODE-2879-length-15337-cov-2.613074_pt1 | contig 15337 bp, 12 predicted proteins | sample MGYA00241915_ERZ509194 | MGnify/ENA primary metagenome ERZ509194 (study PRJEB26280, sample SAMEA2338810) | human gut metagenome | biome: human gut; feature: human-associated habitat; material: faeces... | reverse complement strand
GCCGGAAACCCGGGTTGTCATCCGCTTCTGGATTGCCGCTCTGGCTCTGGCGGTTTTGGGATTAACCGCATTGATTTTGAAATAAGGAGAAACCGGCGTGATTTTATTTTCGCGAAACAGCCGCAGCACTATTGCCAACTGGTGGTGGACCGTTGATAAAATTTTGCTCGGCCTGATTCTCGCGCTGGTATTTATCGGGATTTTTCTGACCTGCTCGGCCAGTCCCGCCGTTGCCAATCGTATCGGCGTCGGCAGCTTTCACTTTGTCAAAAAACAAGCCGTATTTATTCCGCTGGCTCTGGGCGTTATGTTCTTTATCTCAATGCAGAATCTCAAATTTATCCGTCGCACCGCCATTCTCGGATATATTCTGACTGTCATTCTGACCGTCGCCACTTTAATCTGGGGACAGGAAATCAAAGGCGCGACCCGCTGGATCAGAATTTTCGGCTTTCCGCTCCAACCGTCGGAATTTTTGAAACCGACCTTTATCGTCGTTGCCGCCTGGCTGTTTGACGGCCGCAAAAGATTTCAGGATTTTCCCGGCAATCTGCTTTCCGTCTTGCTCTTTTTCTTTACTGCCGGGCTGCTGATTTCACAACCGGACTTCGGCATGACCTTTGTCATCAGCGTCATCTGGGGATTTCAGTTTTTTCTTGCCGGCCTTCCGCTGTGGCTGGTCGGACTGCTGGTGTTGGGCGGCCTGATCGGCATTATCGGCGCTTATTGTTTCCTGCCTCATGTTCAAATCCGCATCCAACAGTTTCTGGCCTCCGATAACGAGTTAAGCTACCAGGTGAAGAAATCGCTCGAGGCGTTTCAGAGCGGACATTTTTTCGGCCGCGGCCCCGGCGAGGGCGTTGTCAAAATGAATATCCCCGATGCCCATACCGATTTTATTTTTGCGGTTGCCGCCGAAGAATACGGTCTGTTCTTATGCTTGATTATTATCGGAATCTATGCCACGATAGTCATACGTTCAATGATGATTTCGTCACGAGACAACAATCTGTTTATTATCCTGTCCGCAGCGGGACTGAGTGCCTCCTTCGGACTGCAGGGCATAATCAATATGGCGTCGGCCCTGCATTTAATGCCGACCAAAGGCATGACTCTGCCGTTAATCTCCTACGGCGGTTCTTCACTGCTGGCGACGGCTCTGGGAATTGGCATGCTCTTGGCCATTACCCGTAAAAACGTACACGCGGAGGATCAAGATGAAAACGACTGAAAAAGATAAAAAACCTCTAATCATCGTCACGGCCGGCGGTTCCGGCGGTCATGTTTACCCGGCGGAATCTCTCGCCGAAGAACTGCTCAAACGCGGTTATGAAGTTGAATTGGTTACCGACAGCCGCGGCAAGGATAATTACAAAGGCAGTCTGGCCAAAATTCCCAATCACGCCGTATTGGCCGGCGCATTGGTCGGAAAATCCAAACTCTTTAAGCTGCAAAGCCTGGCCAAAACCTGTATCGGCATTGTCCAGTCAGCCCTGCTGCTTCTGAAACGTAAGCCGGTCTGTGTCGTCGGTTTCGGCGGATATGCCTCTTTTCCCTGCGCCATGGCAGCCATTCTGCTGGGAAACGACCTGGTTCTTCACGAACAAAATTCGGTAATGAGCCGCACCAACCGTTTCTTAAGCAAATATGCCGCCCTGATTGCTCAAAGCTTCCGCAAAGTAAAATATACGCCTCAGGATATTAAAACCGTTCTGACCGGAATGCCGGTTCGTCAATCGATTGTTGCGCTTCATGAGCGTAAACTGCCGCCCGTCGACGCCGAGCATAAATTTCAGATTTTGGTTATGGGCGGGAGTCAGGGCGCTAAAGTTTTCGGAGACGTCCTGCCGGCTGCAATCGCGCGTTTTTCAGCCGACCAACGTAAACAAATCAAAATTTTTCAGCAATGCCGCGCCGATGATGTCGAAGCGGTAAAGGAAGCCTACAAAGGTCTCGAAACCGAAGTCATTTTATCGCCGTTTTTTGAAAATATGCCTGAAATTTACAACGGCAGCCATGTTATCATTTCTCGCGCCGGCGCCTCCTCTATTTGTGAAATTGCCATTGTCGGCCTTCCTTCGGTGCTGGTGCCGCTGCCGATCGCCGCAGATGATCATCAGACTTCCAATGCCCGTGAAATCGAAGATGCCCGGGCCGGAATCGTTATCCGCCAGTCTGACTTTACGGCCGTAAAACTGCATCAGGTACTGGAAAATCTGCTGCAGGATCGCGAGTTATTGCAGCTGATGTCTGACAGCGCCAAAAAAATCGCGGTTTTAAATGCGGCCGAACGTTTTGCCGACGCGATTGAAAAAGAAATTATCACTAAAAAATCAGGAAAATAAATATGTTCGGATTCGGTTCTTCGCAAAATGAATTAATTAAACTTCTCCCCGAAGTGCGCGGCAAATATCTCAAGAATGTTTTGCTGTCGCGCCATACCTGGTTCCGGGTCGGCGGTCCCGCCGAAGTTATGTATATTCCCGAAGACGAAGATGATTTGTGCTTTTTCATGAAGACCAAACCCTACAATCTTCCGGTCTGTATTCTGGGCGGCGGCTCCAATGTCCTGATTCGCGACGGCGGCATCCCCGGCGTTGTCATCAAACTGACCTCAAAATATTTCAAACATGTCAAAATCGGCGCGGATAACATCACCTGTTTCGCCGGCGTCCGCAATGTCGACTTACAAAAAACCTTTATCGAAAACAAAATCGGCGGGTTGGAATTTCTCTGTTCAATCCCCGGCGTTATCGGCGGTTCGGTCAAAACCAATGCCGGCTGCTTCGGCCGCTCGGTTAAAGACGTTATTCAATCGGCGACAATTGTCGACGGCACCGGAGAAAAATATACCGTCGGTGTTGATGACCTGATGCTCTCTTATCGCAGCAGTTTTTTTCCCGATGACTGGATTATCACGTCAATAACCTTCAAAACCGAAGTCAAAGACGCCGTCGCCATAGCTCAAACAATCGACGAGCAAAAAGTATATCGCAAACAAAATCAGCCTTATAACGAACGCACCGCAGGTTCTACTTTTAAAAACCCCGACGGCCTCAAAGCCTGGGAACTGATAAAGAAAGCCGGCTGTTGCGGACTGCAGATTAACGGCGCCAAAGTCTCGGAAAAGCACTGCAATTTCCTGATCAATACCGGACATGCCCGCGCCGCCGATCTTGAGGAGCTCGGCGAAACCATCGTCGACAAAGTCAAAAAAGCCACTTCCATAACCTTGGAATGGGAAGTCAAACGCATGGGGATACCTAGTAAGAAATAATGTTTAAATCCGCGTCAAAAAAGCCGCAGATTTCCGACGGCAACACCTATACTCCGGTAGCCCTCCCCCGGGAATGGCCCTGCCGGTTGGGCGGTTCGCTGTTGGTTCTGCTGAGCATTTTTCTGCTCGCTTTTCTGACTTACGTGGCCAACAGCGACTGGCTCGTGCGCCGGATTGAAGATCTGCGCCGCGGTTTTTATTCCCGGACTTCCGCCTGGGGCTTTACAGTCGATGACGTAATTGTCATCGGCCGCAATAAAACCTCTCTATCCGACATCAGGGAGATGACCAACATCAGGCGCGGCGACAATATTCTTGCCGTTGACCTGGAATTTCTGCGCAACAACCTTGAGACCCTGCCCTGGGTAAAAGAGGTCACTCTGCGCCGCAGCTTTTTCCCCAACGTGATTCAAATCAACCTGCAGGAAAGAGAAGTCCGCGCGCTCTGGCAGCTTGACAATCGTTTTCATCCGATTGACGCCGACGGAAAAGTCATTGAAGCCCCCTTTACGCCCCGCGAGCCGATTCTGCTGATTGTCGGAGAAGAAGCCCCGCAGAATATCAAACCCCTGTTGGAAAGCATCAGCGGCAATCAGGACATTCTTCGCCGCATAAAAGTAGCCAGCTTCATTTCCAAACGCCGCTGGAATCTGACTTTAGACGATATCGAAAACGGAATTACGATTAAACTTCCCGAAGAAAATATTGATGCCGCCTGGAAAAAATTGTTAAAATTAAACACGACAAACGGCATTCTTAAACGTAAATTAACCATCATCGATTTAAGATTGGAAGGAAAAGTTATCGTTAAACTGAAAAAATCGCATTCCGGCCTTAACCGCCGCCCGGAAAGAAAGACTTAAAGCACAGAAAGGGGGAGCAGACAGTGACACATCCGTTTAACCGGCTGACAACGATTGCCGCTTTGGATATCGGTTCTTCCAAAGTGTGCTGCGCCATCGCCAAAATCAGCCGCGATAAAAAAATCAGCATCGACGGATTCGGTTATAATGCTTCCAAAGGAATCAAAAACGGTGTCGTTACGGATATTGCTCAGGCTACCCTTTCGGTCTGCAATGCGATAGAAACGGCCGAACAAAAAGCCAACTGCCGCATTGACCGGGTTATTGTCAACGTTTCCGGCGACAAAATCCGCTCCGTCATTAAAGAAGCGGTTATCGCCGTCAACAAAAACCGGCCGGTTAACGAAAACGACATCAACAAAGTTATCGAAAAAGGCCTGAATAAAATCAACGTCGAAGGCTGTGAACTGATCCATTGTCTGCCGACCAATTACCGGCTTGCCGACGGCGAGGTCACCAAAGACCCGCGCAACATTTTCAGCGAAAGCCTGTCGGTCGACATCATGCTCGGGCTGGTTCCCGATCTGGTCTACCGCAATATCGCCGCCGTTATAGACAACGCCCATCTGGAAATTGCCGGCAAGGCTTTTTCGGCCTACGCTTCCGGTTTGGCCTGTCTGGTTGATGACGAAAAAGACATCGGCGCAACCGTCGTGGATATCGGCGGCGGCACAACCAGCATCGCCACTTTTAAAGACGGTTATCCGGTTTATTTTTCTTCAATCGCCGTCGGCGGCAACAACATAACCAATGACATTGCCTATGGCCTGACAACCTCTTTCACGCATGCCGAAAGACTCAAAACCTTATACGGTTATGCTTTTGCTTCCCGCCAGGACAGTGAAGAAACCATCAATGTCTACCCGGTCGGCGAAGAAGACGACAGCTCGATTCGCCAGGTGCCGCGTTCAGAACTGACCAACATTATCCAGGCGCGGGTCGAAGAAATTTTCGAACTGGTCAGCGACCGGCTTGATAAAATCGGCCTCGGCGACATTTCCAGTCACCGTGTGGTTTTAACCGGAGGCTGCAGCCAGCTTCAGGGAATTCATGAAATTGCCGGACCGATTCTCGACAAACAGGTTCGCATCGGACGGCCGCGGAATCTGCCGTTGAAAGAAAGCCTTTGCAATCCGGCCTTTTCAACTTGTATGGGTCTGCTGTTGTTTGCGCTCAATTACAGTGAGAAGAAACCCGGCAAACTGGTCAACAGCCCGGCACGCAGCAGCAGCGGGATCGAACGTATTTTTAATTGGATTAAGCAAAATTTTTAATCTTGGTAACTAAACATTAATGTCTTTACGCTATCCTTAAAATAACTTTTAAATTATCGTCCGAGTATTTTGGGAGTAAGTATTACCATGTCCATAAAGTTAGCAGTACCAGAAAAAACCGTCATGCACCTGAAGCCGCGGATTTCCGTCATCGGCGTCGGCGGCGGCGGCGGGAATGCCGGCAATAATATGATTGCCCAAAAACTTCATTGTTGCCAATACCGACGCGCAGGCGCTGGCTCACTCAACGGCCAGCCGCAAAATTCAGCTCGGCCTCGAAACCACTCAGGGTCTCGGCGCCGGTGCCCGTCCCGAAGTCGGGCGTGCCGCCGCCGAAGAAGCCAAAGCCGAAATTGAAAAAGAGCTTGAAGGCGCCAATATGGTCTTTATCACTGCCGGCATGGGCGGCGGTACCGGTTCCGGCGCCGCGCCGGTTGTAGCCAAAATTGCCAAGGAAAAAGGCATTTTGACGGTCGGCGTTGTCACCAAACCCTTCCAGTTTGAAGGAAAAAAACGCTATGAAACGGCCGAAGCCGCAGTTGAAGATTTTACCCGTGAAGTTGACAGTATCATCATTATTCCCAATCAGAATCTTTTCCGGGTTGCCGACAAAAAAACCACTCTGGCCGATGCATTCATTATGGCCGACAATGTTTTATATGCCGGCGTCCGCTCCATTACCGATCTGATGATGATGCCCGGCCTGATTAATCTGGACTTTGCCGACATTAAATCGATTATGGAAGATAAAGGTAAAGCCATTATGGGCACCGGAGAAGCCGAAGGCGAGGATCGCGCGGTTAAAGCTGCCGAGCAGGCTTTGGCCAACCCGCTGCTTGACGATTGTTCGATGCACGGCGCCAAAGGCGTTCTGATTAACATTACCGGCGGCTCCGACATTACCCTTTTCGAAATCGACGAAGCGGCCAGCCGCATCAAAGAAGAAGTCGACGAAGATGCCAACATTATCTTCGGCTCAAGCTTTGATGAAACGCTGGAAGGCAAAATCCGGGTTTCGATTGTCGCAACCGGTATCGGCGAAGGAACTGTTGCCCGTCCCAAAGCCCCGCAGCCGGTTAAATATGTTGAAGAAAGTTTTACCGAGGAAAAAATTGTTCCTCAGGTTCCCAGTCCCGAACTGGATTCTAATCTGGAGAAGTTTTCGGCAACCAAAACCGAAACTTCGGAAGATATACAGGAAATCATTGACAACGTTTCAATCGTTTCCCTTGAAAGCCAGACGGCTCCCGTTGAAGAAACCGTTGAAAGCAAAACGGCTTCCGAAAACAGATTCGAAGACTTTGACATGCTTGACAAATCTTCGGTCATGGCAGAAATGCCCAAAGCCTCTGCCTTGTTCAAAGCTATTATTAACAAAAGCGACGAAGTAAATCCTGAAGCGCAGCTCAACAGCATTTTATCGTCAAACGAAAATGTCTTTACGGCTCATACGACCTTAAAAACGGTTGAGGAAGAGCCGGAATTATTCCCCGATCACAATCCTTCGGTATTTAAGGCCAAACGCCAGGAAGAGCCCGAAGAGCTTATTATTAACGATGACGATGAAGGCTATCGCCCCACACTGATTGAACGGGTTACGGGCTTTTCCATCGCCAGACGGAATAAGAAAAAGAAGATGGAAACGGAACGCTTCCAGGAACCGATTACGCCTTCCTTCTCTGATGACGACTATCAGAGCGAAGAACGGGTAAACCTGGAGATTCCCTCTTTCCTGAGACGGAAATAATCACTTTGCCGGTGTAGATGAACTTCAGCCGCAGAATGACATTTCCCGACCGAATTATTATAAGTATAAACCAAACCGACCGCTCCCGCTCTCAGCCGGAGCGGTTGTTCTATACGGTTATTTTTATGCGTATAATTAAAAAAATTTTACTTGCCAAATCGTTATTTTTTCGCTATACATACCTAGTTGCAGGTATAATAACAAAACGGATAGAATAACTGACATGGCCAGAAAAACCAAAGCCGAAGCGGAAAAAACCCGCCGTGATATTTTGCGCGCCGCGCTTGATTTATTTTACGAAAAAGGCTATTCCAAAACCACTTTTGATGAGATTGCCAAACGCATCAATCTTACCAAAGGCGCAGTTTATTGGCACTTTCGCAATAAACCCGATATTGTTTCGGCTTTAATCAAAGAAGCTTTTGAACGGGTAACCGCCGTAATCGAAAGCCACCTCCCCGATGAACCGGGCTTAAAAACCATGCAGACGGCCTTTGTCAAAGACGCCGTGCTGATCCGCGATAATCCGGATTATCGCAAATTTTTATTTTTCGTATTGTTCCAAATGGAATGGTCCGAACCGATTTTTAAGAAAATCGGCGATTCGCTGAGAGACATACGCCATTTTCCGTTGCATCAAACAAAACAGGCATTGACTTTCGCGCAAAAAAGTGGAGAAATAAGCCCCGACATCAACATCGAAGAAACGGCAATTGCCATTCTCGCTTTTTGGGACGGGCTGGTTCGCTGTGAAATAAGCAACAGCAGCCCTTATGATTTTCCCACTCTCGTAAACAACAGTTTTGATATTGTAATTAAAGGTCTAAAATAGAAAGGCTTAAAGATGAAACTCGGTAGATTAAAGAACAGAACCATCATTAAACAGACCCTGATTTTGCTGTTTTGCGGCTTTGTCGGCTGGTATTTAAAAGGCAAACTGACCCCGCAGACACCGATGGCAATGGGGGCCGGCAGTGATCCTTATGTTCTGACGCAGGAAGTCGAAGAACAGGATATTTCGCCTTATAAAACCTATATCGGTCACGTTGAGGCAATCAAAAGCGTCAACCTCCAGCCGCAGGTCACCGGCTATGTCGAAAAAGTCTTATTCCAGGAAGGCAGTCTGGTTAACGAAGGCGACATCCTCTTTGTTATCGAACAGAAACGCTATCTGGCCAATATCGAACTGCGCCAGGCCGAACTGGCTAAAGCCAAAGCTAACCTTGTCCGCGTCCAAAAAGACTACAAACGCCAGGTTTCGCTGAACCGGCAGAAATTTGCCTCCGAAGCAACGCTCGACACTGCCGAAAGCGATCTGCAGCAAGCTAAAGCCGCGGTCAAACAGGCCGAAGCCAACCTTGACCTTGCCGAAATCGATTTAGGCTATACCGAAATCAAAGCTCCGATTACCGGCTACATCGGTAAAGCTTTGGTCACCGAAGGCAACTACGTCAGCTCGGCTTCCCAGACCTTGGCCCGCATTGTTCAGATTAATCCGATTCGTGTTGCTTTCTCGGTTTCGGACAAAGACTTCCTTGATACCAAACTGCTCCGTCAGCAGCAAGGCGACGAAGCAATCAAAACCGAACTGGAACTGCCTAACGGAACGATTATCACCAATCATTTAAAATCTGTTTTCGCCGACAATGAAGTAAACTCGGAAACGGCAACCATTGCCATTTACAACGAATATGACAATGAACAGAACCTGCTGATTCCCGGCAACTACATCAATGTCCGCATCAAACCCAAAGACGATGTCATCGCCCTGCTGATTCCGCAGGCCGCTATAGCTCAGGATGAACACGGCAACTACGTCATCACCGTTAACGACGAAAACGTTGCCGAACAAAAACGCGTTATCCTCGGTGACGTCATCGGTGACAAACAAATTGTCACCGCCGGCCTCAACGAAGGCGACAAAGTCATTATTCAGGGACTGCAGAAAGTCCGCAACGGACAGAAGGTAAAAGCCTCATTAGTTACCCCTAAAGGAAATTAATCTATGTTTTCAAGAATTTTTATTGAAAGACCGCGCTTTGCTATGGTTATTTCCATAGTATTAACGCTTGCCGGCGCGATTGCCGTTTTCTCGCTGCCGATTTCACTTTACCCTGAAATTACGCCGCCGATGGTAGTGGTCAGCGCCTCTTATCCGGGCGCCAGCGCCGAAGTTATCTCTAAAACCGTCGGTATTCCGCTTGAGCAGGAAATCAACGGCGTTGAAAACATGTTATACATGGATTCCACCTCTGAAAACTCCGGCTCTTACTCTCTGAGCATCACTTTTGCCGTCGGTACCGATCCGGACATGGCACAGGTTAAAGTTCAAAACCGTATTCAGCAGGCTCTGAGCAAGCTGCCGGAATCGGTTCAGCGTCAGGGCTTGACGGTCAAACGCCGTTCCTCGGACATTCTGGGCTTCTTAACCGCTTCCTCTCCGAACGGTAAACATGACCGTATGTTCCTCAGCAACTATGTCCAGAACAACATCAAAGATAACCTCAGCCGCGTTCCGGGCGTCGGCGAAGTTCAGGTTCACGCCTCGCCGCTGAGTATGCGCGTCTGGCTGAATACCGATAAACTGACGGCGCTGAATATGGCTCCATCTTCGGTTATCAGCGCCATTGAGGGACAAAACTATCAGCCTTCTTTAGGACAGGTAGGCGGCATGCCCGGAGACGGAACCCAGCAAATGGTTTACACTCTGCAGACTCAGGGACGTATCAATGAAGTCGACGATTTCCGAAACATCATCGTCCGCACGGCCGAAGAAGGCGGAATTGTCTACCTGAAAGACGTCGCCCGGGTTGAAGTCGGGGTCGAAAACTACAGCGTTGAATCAACAATTGACGGAGCGCCCTCGGTTGCTCTGGCAATTAACCTGCTGTCAGGCGCCAACGCCCTCGACGCGATGAAAGCCCTGAAAGCCGAACTGGCACGCCTGTCGCAATATTATCCCGACGATTTCAAAATTGATATCACCTACGACGCAACCGAATATATTCAGTCCTCAATCGATGAGGTTGTCTATACGCTGATTTTAACCTTCATTCTGGTTATTGCCGTATGTTACATCTTTTTGCAGGACTGGCGCGCAACGCTGGTGCCGTCCCTGACGATTCCGGTATCGCTGTTTGCCACCTTTGCCGTCATGTTGGCTTTAGGATACAGTATCAACCTTTTGACTTTGTTCGGACTGGTGCTGGCCATCGGTCTGGTGGTTGACGACGCCATCGTCGTGGTGGAACGCGTTCTCTATCTTATGGAGGATGAAGGGCTGTCGCCTAAAGAAGCCACCATTAAAGCCATGGAACAGGTATCCAGCGCGGTTATTGCGACCACGCTGGTGCTGCTGGCTATCTTTGTGCCGGTCGGTTTCCTCGGCGGCATTACCGGCCGCATTTATCAGCAGTTCGCCGTGGCAATTTCCACTGCGGTATTCTTTTCGTCGGTAAACGCATTAACCTTATCGCCGGCGCTTTGCGCAACTCTGCTGAAACCTCTGAAACCTTTCCAGAGCGGTCCGCTGTTCTGGTTCAACAAAGGCTTAAACAAAGCCCGTGACCGTTACGCCTCAATCGTTGCCTTTGCCGGACGCAAAGTCAGCGTCATTGCTCTGCTGCTCGGCCTTCTGATTTTGGCGAACTACAGCTTCCTGAAAATCAGCCAGACTTCTTTCATTCCGAACGAAGACCAGGGGGTCATTTTCACCAATATTCAACTGCCCGAAGGCGCTTCGATGGAGCGTTCCCGCGAACTGATCGCACAAATCTACCCCAAGATTAAAGAGACACCGGGTGTTTCCAATGTCATGAGCATTGTCGGCCACTCGATCCTGGGCGGCGGCGGCGAAAACGTCGCTTTCTCGGTTATCGTGCTCGAACCTTGGAGTAAACGCACCGATCCTTCGCTGCATTCCACCGCAATCATGAATCGCATCAAAGAAGAGATTCAGGATACGCCGAATGCCGATATCAACCTGTTTGAACTGCCGGCCATTCCCGGTCTGGGTTCCAGCGGCGGTATGGACTATCGTCTGCAATCTCTGGATTCGACTGATCCGGCCAAACTCGACGCAGCGTTGCAAGGTGTTTTGGGAAAATTGAATACCATGCCCGAAATGCAGTACGCTTTCACGACTTACACCTCCAAAACCCCGCAGGTTTATGTCACCATCGATAAAATCAAAGCCGAAAGCATGGGCGTTTCCATCGGCAGCATTTATACGCTGCTGCAAAACTACCTCGGTTCCAGCTACATCAACGACGTTAACTTCGGAACCCAGGTAAACAAGGTTTACGTTCAGTCTGACTGGCCCTACCGCAAAGGCATTGATTCGATTAACGAATTATATGTTCAAAACAAAAACGGCAATATGGTTCCGCTCGGCAGTCTGGTAACCCTGAAAAAAGTTCTCGGTCCCCGCGCCGTCGAACGCTATAACCAATATCCGGCCGCTTCGGTCAATGCTGTTCAGCGTCCCGGCGTCAGCACCGGACAAGCGATGACGGCCGTAGAAAATATCCAGCTGCCGCAGGGGTACAGCTATTCCTGGTCGGGTATGAGCTATCAGGAAAAACAGACTCAGGGGCAGATCGGCTACATCATTGCTTTGGCCATTACCTTCGGTTATCTCTTCCTGGTTGCCCAATACGAAAGCTGGTCAACGCCGATTCCGGTTTTGACTTCGGTTACCGTCGCCATGCTCGGCGCTCTGGCCGGACTCTTTATTACCGGTCTGCCGTTAAGTATTTATGCCCAGCTGGGATTGATTCTGTTGGTCGGTCTGGCCAGTAAAAACGCCATTCTGATTGTCGAATTCTCCAAAGAAGAAAGAGAGCGCGGCTCATCAATTATCAAAGCCGCGGTTGTCGGAACCAAAGAACGTTTCCGCGCCGTGCTGATGACTGCCTTTACTTTCATTCTCGGCGTGCTCCCGATGATCGTTGCTACCGGCGCCGGCGCTGCCAGCCGTATTGCCATCGGCGTTCCGGTTTTCTACGGTATGCTGGTCGGTACCGCAGTCGGCTTGATTGTCATTCCGCTGCTCTACATCCTCTTCCAGACCATTCGTGAAAAAACCTATGAATGGAAGAATAAATAACCGTAAAAAAAGCCCCTCGCCGAGGGGCTTTTTATTATGGCTGTTATTTTTCCAAAGTTATATTGCCGTTGTCCAAAATTGCGGTGCCGCCGACCGGAATTGTCAATAGCGGCGTCGAATGTCCGAAATCGACATTGGCGATAATCGGCAAATTTTTAAGCTCGCGCTTATTGCTGACAATAAACTCCAAATCCTCGCGGCTGACTTTGGAACCTTTTTGGAAACGCCCGATAAGCAAACCTTTGACATTGGCGAAATCCGGCTGATAAAGCAGCGCCTGTAGATTGCGCTCAAAATCGGCAATATTCGCCCCTTCGGTATCTTCGATAAATAAAATCGTATCAGGCTCAAACGCCGGGCGATATTTGGTTCCGAGCAATAAAACAAACGTTCCGAGATTTCCGCCGACCAAAGTTCCCGCGGCTTTACCGTTATGCAATGTCCAGTAACCGTCATTTTTAGTAAACTCACGTTTCTGCTGATCCAGAAACCACAAGTCATCACTCCATTCAGCAGAAGCTTCAACCCGATTCGGCCCGTCGTTCAACAGCATTTTCTGCATATTCTCCAGCGTATAATCACAGCCTTTTAACATTCCCAGCGAACTGAAATGCGGGCCGGAATAAGTCTCCAGGCCGGTCATCGCATAAATACCGTTCAAAAGCGCGGTAATATCCGAAAAACCGCAAAAGATTTTCGGATTCGCTTTAATCAGATTATAATCCAGATACGGCAGCAGTTGGTTGGAATTGGCGCCGCCGATAATCGTAAAAACCGCCTTGACATTCCGATCGGCAAAAGCGTCATGAATATCCTCCACCCGTTTTTCAATGCTGCTTGACCCCATCCGATCCCAGTTTTCATCGGTGGTATTTTTTCCGAATGTCACTTTTAACCCCATGGCGGCAAAGCGTTTAGCGGCAATATCGCGCGTTTCCTGCCCGATAATTTTAATGCCCCGCGCCGGCGCAACCACTCTGATCTCATCGCCTTTAACTAATTTAGCCGGAATGATTTTTTCCATTTCTAACCTCCTAAAATTTCATCATTAACCATAATATAAGCGTAAATTCGCCAAATGATAAGAAAATTTTGTTGCAATCTGAAAAAGCCTCGCTATGATAAGAACAAAACAAGAACATTTAACAAGAGGAAAACATCATGTCTTTCGGTTCCCCCGCTATTGATTACATTGAAGAAAATCTTGATTTAAACCGTTTTCTGATTCGCCATTCCGTCGCTACTTATTTTATGAAAATGAGCGGTGATGCCATGCGTAACGCCGGAATTTTTGACGGCGATGTATTAGTCGTCGACCGCGCCCAAGAACCGAAAACCGATTCGATTATCGTCGCCGAACTCAACGGCGAACTGACCATCCGCCGCCTTAAATACTACAAAGGGCAAACCTGGCTGAAAGCCGAAAACGAATATTATCCGTCCGAACGGGTTTTAAACACCGATAACTTCAATATCTGGGGAATTGTGACCTCAGTCGTCCGCAAGCTGCACTGACTATGTTTATGCTGGTTGACTGCGACAATTTCTTTGTCTCCTGCGAGCGCATTTTTCAACCGGCCTTAAAAAACCGGCCGGTTGTCGTTCTGTCAAACAATGACGGTTGCGTCGTTTCCCGATCCTATGAGGCAAAAGCGCTCAAAATTCCGATGGGTTGCCCGTTTTTCAAAATTGAAAAATCTTTCAAAAGTCAAAACGGCATCGCCCTGTCTTCCAATTACGAGCTTTATGCCGACATCTCCAAACGGATAATGGCTTTTCTGGAATACCATTTCCGGCATATCGAAATCTATTCGATTGATGAAGCTTTTATCCGTCTCGGCAACACGGAAAATCTTGAAGAAACCGCCGCTTTCGTTCGCAATGAGATTTTACGGCAGATCGGAATTTCCGTTTCGGTCGGTATTGCCGCCAGCAAAACCCTGGCAAAAATCGCTGCTGCCATGGCCAAAAGCAAAAAGGAAGATAAATGGCAGATTTTAACCGACGACTCAATCATCAACCACCGGCTTTCCGGCCTGAAAGTCGTTGATATTTGGGGAGTCGGCCGCCGCTGCGCCGGACGCCTCAATTTTCTCGGTATTTTTACCGCGCTCGACCTGAAAAAGGCGCCGCTGAAACTGCTGCGCAGCAACTTTGGTATCCCGATGGAAAAAACCGCCATGGAACTCAACGGCTATGCCTGTCTTGAAATTGAACCCGATACCCCGCAGCAAACCATCATCACCTCGCGCAGTTTCGAATTCGAAATCTCCGATCTCTGCAAGCTGAAACAAATCATCGCCGAATTTACCGACAACGCCTGCCTGAGATTACGCCGGCAAAACTCCAAAGCCGGAGGAATTGTTACGCTGCTTCAGACCAACCGGTTTCATCACACCCTGCCGCAATACAACAACCAATGCCTTACCACCCTGCCCCGACCGTCCAACTACACGGCCGCTTTCATCGCGGCGGCGCAGCAAGGGCTGGAACAAATCTACCGCCCCGAATATCACTACAAACGCGCCGGCGTCATGCTGATTGATATTTGCAGCCTGAACCGGCCGTCAGACTTTTTTGCCGATACCGCCGCCGAACAAAAAGAGCAAAAGCTGATGACGGCAATCGATGCCCTCAATCACAAACTCGGAAAAAAAACCGTCTTTTTCGCCGCTCAGGCTGCCGGTGTCAGACATTATATCAAAAGAGAATTCCGCTCCGGCAGTTTTACCACTTCCTGGGATGGATTGGCCTTAGTTAAATAAGCCCTGTTTATACAAAAAAATAATGACCGCTCAATCAGTTTAGACAGAAAAAGAGGTTGTGCTAAATCTTTATTAACAGATATTGTTTAGAATAGGAAAGTATGATAATATATCTCTATTGTCATGATGTGACTTATTTTTATTGTCATGTTCGGACTTGATCCGAACATCCAGGTATTAAAATTAGCTATATTGTTGACCTGGATACTCGGGTCAAGCCCGAGTATGACAAGTAATAGGTCAAGCTGGAGAATGACAGTAAAGGGAAACCAGAATAACAAAAGGCCGAGAGAATGTCGGGGAT
>ENA-ORTV01002878-ORTV01002878.1-human-gut-metagenome-genome-assembly--contig:-NODE-2878-length-15338-cov-3.749133_pt1 | contig 15338 bp, 8 predicted proteins | sample MGYA00241915_ERZ509194 | MGnify/ENA primary metagenome ERZ509194 (study PRJEB26280, sample SAMEA2338810) | human gut metagenome | biome: human gut; feature: human-associated habitat; material: faeces... | reverse complement strand
ATTCCTGTCGTACGCATCACACGGACCGTTCCCAATGCCACGTGGGTCACACTAATATTACGGCCAGCCATAAACAGGTTCTCCACATTACGCGAATACAGACAACGATATGGAACAGCATACGGATGGATCAGGATATGCTTCGTCACAGCTTTGAACTCATTGCCCGGAAAATGTTCACTGTTTTTCGGGTCCTGCCAATGCAAATCGATACTCCATGTCGTAGCGAAAGAGGCATCTTCATGGGACACGTTTTTCGTGATATCGTCTTCCTTTAAGATATAATCACCCATCAGACGACGAGATTCACGTTTCCCCCCTATATAAGCAACCCATGCCAACTTTTTCTTGGCAAATTGATCTTTCTTTTCACTCTTGTTCTTCAAGAAATCCCAATTACCGTAAACTGCACGAAGAGCATGATCCCGGATATATTCTATTTCTGTTATTTGATCATTGTTCAATCCGGCTTCCCAGTCCCAGTCTCCACGGGTTATAGGAATACAAGTTTTCTCATCAAAACGGATAGCCCAGGGACAATCCGGAAAATCAGAAACATTACGGGTATCTTCAGCATACCATTGCACGGAAGTTCCCATAACCAATAGATCTGATGTTAAAGGAGCTCTAGGTTCACCTGTTTCCTCTTTACTTTCTCTTCCCATACGATAATCTGCTCCAGCAAGAAAACCGACTTCTCCATCTCCAGTACAATCAGAAAATAATTGAGCTTTAAATATATATTCTTTTCCCGATATTATATTTTTTCCGATGACAGAAACTATCTTATTTCCATTTTTTTTAACATCAACTACCTGTGTATTTAGAAATAAATTCAAATTTTCCTGATTCTGTAACAAAGCAAATTTCTTCTCATCCTCATAATTAGATGCAGGTCCTGCATTATGAATTGTCTTTTCCGGATACTGATGTAATATTTTCATAATCTGCCGACTCCTGACTGACGAAGAATCCCGTTTTGCTTCCCAATTATTCCAATGCCCGACAGGACCAAGTTCATCCACAAGATTTCCCAAATTCGGATATGGTTGCTGAGCGATCAATCCGGAAAGTCCGACACGAACCTCCGAACTATTATTTCCTCCCAGAACCGGACGATTCTGGATCAAAGCGACTTTACATCCAAGACGGGCTGCGCTGAGGGCTGTACAACATCCCGCAATGCCTCCACCGACAACAACCAAATCAAACTCTCCCGCATCTTCCGGATTTTCAGGTAATCCCAACATATTCCGACGAAAAACAGTCAATTCTTCTTTCCCATCAGGAGGAAGCATCTCCAATGCCGAGGTAAAAAAAATAGCATCGCAACGACCATCAAAACCTGTCAGATCACGTAGTTCAACCCGGTTTTCACCAGTTTTCAAACAAATCGTTCCACCATCCTGCCAATGCCATTCCGCTCTCTCCGTGCCAAACGTCACCTCCAACGCTTTTCCATTCAGCAATAGCTCAAAACGTCCGGGAGAAGCCGTTTGATCCCATTGCTTCACCCAATCTCTGGTTCTAACCCACACACGGTATTTTCCTCCATTTTCAACGCGGATCACAGTCGAAGCATTTTCAACCGGAACCCCTAATCCATGTGCCAACAAATAAGGAGACCCCATTTGTCCCATAGACTGATTATCCAAAACCCATCCTCCTCTACAATCAAAACTTTCCGCTTCAACAAATATGTTATCCGCTTTCAGAGGAAAAGAAATGATCAACAATATAATAAACCACCATTGTTTCATAAAAATCAATATTTATAAATTATGAAAAAGCATTCCTATATTACAAAATCAGTTGTCCTTCCTCTTTCAATCTTTTCCTCAAATAAGAAGTATCAATCTTATGAACATCGTTTCTTGTTTGCTTGATTGCATGCGCGGCAGCCATTCCTGCTGCTTCTCCTGTCACTAAACAACAAGGCATCACACGGGTACTGCCAAAAGCTTGTTCATCTGTCGATATACAACGACCGGCAGTCAACAAATTCTTAATTCCTTTAGGAGTCAGACAACGGTACGGAATACCGTGAGATTCACCTTTTTTATAATGCTCAGGTTTATGTTTTCCGCTATGGACATCTATGTAATAGCAGTTACGCCCGATCTCATCTTCAAAAGATTTCCGCTGTCTCCAATCTTCTACCGTAAAAATATAATCGCCCTCTATCCGACGACTGTCCCTAACTCCAAGCAGTGAAGCCGTTTTCACGACAAAAGCATTGGAAAAGGTAGACGGCCGGACATCTTTCATGGCTTCCAGATACTGAGCAGCTTTCTGCCGTCCCAAAATCATTGCTTCAGAAATAGCCCAAGGATCTGTCGTGTCAACCGTCATATGTCCCGCATTACATTGAATGACATCCGGACCGACCAGATTATTACAAAAATGAGTATCTACCAAAGGATATTTTCCTGACCGGACCGCTTTATAAAGCGGTGTGCTTTCATCTTTCCAAACATAAAGTGTCGGACCATTTATATAATCATAAGAATCGATGTTTGCAAAAGAAAAGCATAAACTGGACATCTGTATTGAACCCTCCTCATCATACCCACGCTTGAAAGATGCTCCGGACCAAGCAGCTAAATCTCCGTCTCCTGTCGTATCTATATATACTTTACCTTTAAAAGCCACCAAACCTGCCTTGTTCGAAACAATGATCGCATCAATAGTATCATCCGACGACATCTCGACCGCCGCTAACCGAGAAAAGAACAATACTTTAGCTCCAGATTCCGTTACCATCCGATCATAAATGGACATCAGATATTCAGGATTGATACTCACCCAATCCAATTTATTTTCAGGTTCATGAGGCACCCCCTTCTTCGATTCTCTAAAAATTTTCTCAGCAAGTCCTTTATATATAATCTTTTCACCATCAGAAAACGGACACCAAGCAGGAACCATTCCGGCTGTCCCCATTCCTCCCAACTGTCCCATTGCTTCTATCAACAAAGTCCGCAGCAATAGCAGCCGTACATCCAGCCGGACCACCTCCAACAATGATTACATCCCATTGATCGTCCACCTTTATTCGAGAGCGTTTCAATGTCAGACTTTTCTCACGTCTCTCTGAAGCCGACTGTATTCCCCCCGGCATAGTAGCCATAGCTATCATCGCACCAGCTTGTTTAACAAAGTTTCTTCTGTTAGTCATAACGATTACTTGTTTTTAGAAAAAGAAAGGCATTTTATTTTTTCTCAACCAATAAAATGCCTTTCACAACTTTATCTATTATATTTAATAATTCGGATTCTGTTTCATATTTGTATTAATCTGAATTTCTGTTGTTGGTATTGGCCACAAATATTGACGATCGTCCCACTTTTTCTCTGCAATAGAAGCAATTTTACCTGCAGCTTCTAATTTAGAAAAATCAGCCAAACCATTTTCATCAATATCCGGAGCAAAAGGCCAAAACCAATCACCTTGACTAACAACCTTTTCTATTAATAATGAGGCCGGATACAACATCATATAAACCTTTTTACTCATTACTTTGTCCATCAACTTCCAACGCATCAAATCCATATAACGCAGTCCTTCATTAGCAAACTCCATACGTCTTTCCATACGTAATTGACTTCTTAATGTTTGCTGGTCCATAGAGGTAAAAGCCGGATACTGGTCCACAGCTGATTTATCAACACCATAAGCTCTTGCACGCACCTCATTCATAGCATCCAAAACAGACTGATCTATCTGATTCAATTCAATTTTTGCTTCTGCATACATTAACAGAACATCAGCATAACGCATAATAATTTTATCTGGATCAATCTTGTTTGCATTTTCCAAACATGTTTCATCCATACCTTTCTTCCAGACCAATCCATTATAAGAAGCATACTGAGCAACAGCACGAGTATCATTATTCTTAATCATCTGTCCTGTCTTATAATTCATAACCTCCAATGCTTCTGGGTGCGGATTAAATTCAATACCCATAAAATTCTCTCCAAACGGGACAATTGTCATGCTCAAACGTGGATCACGATTCTTAAAGGGGTCATGTGGATCAAACAAAGGAGATTCGTCAATCGGAAGTCCATCTGTGCAAACATACGAAGCAAACAAATCCCAAGTCGGATTCGGAACCGCATATCCTCCATGATTTCTCGGCAGCCAACCATGTACATCCATCACAAGATTATATTCTATTGATCGTGGAATTAAAAAAATAGATTCTTCTGCATTCTTGGTTGTAGTCAAAAACAAATCTCCATAATCTTTATGCAAAGAATAAACATTCAAATCCATAACAGCCTTAGTCGCTGCAACAACCACATTATAATCACCCATATAAAGAGCATAACGGGCTTTCATAGCCAATGCTGCTCCCTTTGTGGCTCTTTTAATACCTGAATATGTTGTTGGCAAGGCATTTGCAGCTGCATCAAATTCGTCATAAACAAACTGTTTCACAGTTGCTAAATCTGTACGTCCCATTGACATACCTTTATCAATATCAACATCATCTACCACTAATGGAACATCACCATATTTAGAAGACATTTTTGCATACGCACATGCTCTATGAAAACGAGCCTCAGCAACATAAGCATTAATCTTCGACTCCATTGCACCAGCTTCAATAGCTCGATCCGCCTTTAATATAATACTGTTAGCACGTGATACAACCTTATACTGCTTGGACCACAAATCTTTTACCTTATCTGTTTGCCCATTCAATGTTGCATTTTGAAAAGGTGTCAAATTTTCACGATAAATCTTATCGTCAGACCAATCGGTATTACCTTCTTCATCCAACGGCCAAAATGTATCTCTATACAATTCATTAACAGCCATTTCTATTTCAGTTTCATTTGAATACCAATTTTCAGTTGAACCATTAGACAATGGGTTTAAATCCAAATCATGGCATGCAGAAAACAACGTTACTCCACTGAATAAATAAACTATAATATTATTTCGTTTCATAATCTTTCCTTTTTAAAAGTTAACCGATACCCCTAACAACACCGATGTAGTAATAGGATAACCAGTAGTACTGACTTCCGGATCCCATCCATGCGGATACTTGCTTAAACAGAATAAATCGTTACCAGACACATAGAACCTAACAGATTCCATACTTATTTTCTTTGTCAATACAGAAGGAAGTGTGTATCCTAATGTTAAGTTTTTCATTCTTAAATATCTCCCATTAAACATCCAAAAATCAGACATCGCCATATTAGAATCAATATTATTACGAGTCAAACGAGGATATATTGCTTTCGCATTTTCAGCATCAGTATTGTTCACACTCCAATAATTACCTTCCAAAATAGAAGGGAAGCCACACCAGTTATTTCTCAAACCTTCTATCATATTACTATTAATACGAACATTTTGACTTCCCACACCTTGGAACATCATAGCCAAATCAAAGCCTTTATATGATGCAGCAAAATTGACACCAAATGTATAACGGGGTAATGACCCTCCTAAACAGACACGGTCATATTCCGAAGAAATTTTACCATCAGGTACACCATCCGGACCAGAAATATCTTTATACTTGATATCACCAACTTTTACATTATTATTCAATTTAGGCGAATTATCAACATCTTCTTGAGTCAAAAAGAGTCCATCGCTCAAATAGCCATACCACTCATTAAACTCACTACCTTTCATTTTCACTTTTTCACCTAAAAATTCCGTACCACCTAAATCACCCATCTTTGACACGAAGTCAGAAAGGTTAGCAGAAACAGAATAACTAAAATCCCCCACTTGGTCTCGCCATCCCAATTCAATATCATAACCTGTAGTTTCCATATTCCCAGTATTCACAAACGGATTATCATATCCTATAAATTTAGGAATTTCCAAAGCCAACAAAATGTCTTTCGTTTTCTTTTTATAGAAATCGAAATTAAAATGCAAACGGCTATCCAAGAAATTTGCATCCAAACCAATGTCCCAAGTCTCTGTTGTTTCCCAAGAAATATTACGAACTGCATAATATTGCTGAGCAGCAGTCAATAAAGAACTCACTGAGTTTCCATTGTAAAATAGACCAGAACCAAAGTTTAAAGCTGACTGATATGGATAATAATTTTGTTTATTATTATCATCAATTCGTGTAATACGTTCATTACCTAATGTACCCCAAGAACCTCTTAATTTCAAATATGACAACCAATTCCAATTTAAATCTTGCATAAACTTCTCTTCACTCATAACCCAACCAGCAGAAAAAGAAGGGAAATTTGCCCATCTACTATCCGGAGCAAAACGAGAAGAGCCATCACGACGGAAATTTACCTGCAATAAATAACGATTGGCATAACTATAAGTGATTCGTCCAAAAAAAGAACGATAAGCGTACTCTTCTGCATTACCACCATTATCTCTCAAATTTTCAGGTCCCAAATCCAAATAAGGGAAATTTGTCAATTCATACTGATCACGAGATGCACTCAAATTTTCCCAAAAAGCATAATAATCTTCATAACCAATCATTGCTGAAAGATCATGGCAACCGAACGATTTATTGTAATTTGCAAAAAATTGTGTAGTTACATCATAATCATCATTTCTATTTTCAGTCAATTTTGTCGTTCTATAACCAGCCATATAACCTTTCACTGTAGTTGGATCATTGGCATAGGTATAAGGTACTTGTTTTACAAAACTTTTCACCTTATTAAAATTATATGTCGGTGCTATAACTCCTGATATTTTTAATCCTTCAATCGGAGTTATATCGATAGCAGCCTTACCTCCTAAACGATTATGCCATGAAGTTTTTAACCCACCATCTGTTATCATTGCCAATGGATTTTCTCCATCTTTGACATCTCCCCACAATCCATTACTCCAACGAACTGCATAAATTGGAGCTGTTGCACGAAAATTCAATTCCATCGGATTCGTATGTGGTTCTTCCGATTTTGAACGTTTATAATTTACATCTAAATGAGCTTCAAGCCATTTATTTATTTTAAAATCATTATTGATACGAATCATATAACGCTCATATCCTCTATTTTCATAAAGACCATCTGTCTTGTCATATCGGAAAGAGGCTTTCGTTTTCACAACTTTGCTACCTCCAGCAATATTAATCGAATGAGTCTGACGTGGAGCAGAACTTTTCAAAATTGCATCCTGCCAATCCACTATAGGATAAGCATCTGGATTTGTTGCATTATTTTTCACCCAATTATTCACTTGGTCTTCAGAATAAGCCTGATACCAACCACCTGAATTATTATCATTAAAACGCGTTTCATTTATCATTTCCAAGTATCGCTGAGCACCAACATATTCTGGTAATTTAGTCGGCATTTCCCAACCATATTCGAAATTATAGTTTAGGGATAAATCATCCTGTTTTGCACGTTTTGTCGTGATTACAATCACACCAGCTGCAGCACGTGAACCGTAAATTGAAGCAGATGCCGCATCTTTCAAAACGGACATACTCTCTACATCTTCTGGATTCACTTGATTAATATCCCCTGGAATTCCATCTACAATCACTAAAGGGCTTGTCTCACCAATAGTCGTCACACCTCGAATTTGTATACTAGCAGTTGCTCCAGGAGCACTATTATCACGTGTTACTGTGACACCAGAAGCAGCACCTTGTAAGGCTGTAGATAATTGAGTCGTTTTGCGGGCAGCCAAATCATCACCTTTAACAGCAGCAACAGCACCTGTCAAATCTTTTTTCTTCATGGTTCCATAACCGACAACAACCACTTCATCCAGCATTTCAGAATCTTCTTTCAAACTGATCGCCAAATCTGTTTTATTGCCAACAACTATTTCGCTTGTAGTATATCCTATATAAGAAACTACTAATGTTGCACCAGGTGCAACATTAAGGGAGAACCTCCCTTCGATATCGGTAACGGTACCGTTTGTCGTACCTTTTTCAACAACGTTTGCACCAATAATTGGTTCACCGTTTACATCTTTAATAATACCGGTAATCGCTTTTTGATTCTGTTGTACACTGGGCACGGAAGAAACAGAGGACGAAGCTGTCTTTATCAATACTTGTCGATCTATAATTTGATAATCGTAACCGGTATTTTTCAGTACTTGAGCCAGCGCTTCATCCAAAGTCGCATCTTTTACATTGATGCTCGCCTTTTTATTTACATTCACTTTGTTGTCATTGAAAAAGAATGTAAATTCACTATTGTTTTCAATGTCTTTCAAAATCTCAATGATACTGCTATTCTGCTTATTCATGGATAATTTATAACCCTGCGCATAAGTTGAAGCAGATATACAGCAAGCGACACCTAAAGAAAATAAGGTCGTGAGTTTCATGATACGCTTAGTTTTTTTTAATAATGGGACACAAAGTGCCCGTTCATTACTTTTTTTCATAACTTTGTAATGTTTTTGATGAATATTAGCATGCCCATTCCACGGTTTGAATATTTAAGTATGGACATGTAGTCGAAATCTCGAATTGGAGGGTGTTTGCCGACATCCTCCAATTTTTTAGGTTAACAAATATCCTTTCTCATAGGCATTTTTCAGATTTTAATATTATACTATTATTTCAAAATTAATCTTTTTATAATAAATACACATAAAAAATCTTTTCCCCCTATTCTTATTGCAATAAATTAGAAAAAAAATTATTGCAAGTTCATGACTAACGGGTCAAACTATAATTACCATCCTCTATTTCTTTATATTTTAATGGAGAAGACAGTTGAATCAACATCAGTATCTTTTCTAGCGACTCATCCCTCACTTTGAAAGTGAACCGGTATTTATCAGCCAGATCCTTTTGGCACATCACCTTTCTGCCGTACCACTGTTCGAGACGCGGGATGATCATGGATAGTTTTTCGTTTTCGAAACTCAGCATCTTTTGTTTGCGCCAAGCGGTATATTTGTCGGCATCCACAATCTGTTTGGTGATCTTGCCGGTCTGCCGGTCCACCAAAATCTTTTCGTCGGGAGAGACGAAGTATTCTTTCATTTGGTTTGTTTCCTTATCCGCCACACTTACTTTGATCTTGCCATTCAGGAGAATCGCTTCCATCTTATTTTCCATATTGTAACTGAACAATTCGAACGCAGTCCCCAACGCCTCCACACTCATATCCTCCGTATGAACAATAAAAGGTTTTTCGCGATTCTTCGCCACATCGAAAAAGGCTTGCCCGTCCAATCTTATCTCACGCGTCTTACCAGAAAAACTGGTAGGATAGGTCAAACGGCTACCCGGTCCCATCTGTACTTTCGTTCCATCCGGCAAAGAGACAGATTCCATATTCTGTATGCCGGAACTTACAACATACATTGGAACATTCGCCTTGTCCTGCAACGCAAAATAAACAGTTCCTGCCACACCCAATACCAATAAGATGGAGGCGACCATACTATATATCTTATAAAATACAACATTCCGTCCTTCATCATGTTGCCAGACTTCCTTACAAATATTCCGCCAGATAGACGGCTCGTCCGGACGATCGCTTTCCACTGCATCCGGAGCATTATTCCATTGCCGCTCCATTTCTTTTGTCACCCGGCGAGATGATTGCAAGGCTATGCGCTCTTCTTCAGTCAGCGCATCCTGCATTAGTTTCTTTAGTATATATTTTTTGTCTTTGTATTCCATTTCAATCGCTTTACATATAAATACACGCAAGTTACTTCTTCCCCCTACTCAATCCGGAAAAAACAGATCATTTTAGTACCTGACAGTACAAATTTCCAAAAAAATATGACAATATCCCCTATGAAACGAGCATTTCAAATGATAATAAGAGATAGGATGCGGGATATATTAAATCAGATAAAGAGAAGAAGCAGTGTGATATTCTTCTTCAAGTACTTGAGGGCTTCGCTGATTTGATTTTCGACCGTTTTCTCTGAAATATTCAATAGGATAGCTATTTCTTTGTAGCTCTTTTGTTCCTTACGGCTCAAGTTAAAAATCTCACGGCGGCGCGGTGGCAATTCATCGATCAGGCGATCTATATATTCTTGGAGATTATGAGCATCAATTTCTTCTTCCACATCATACGGTTCTTCCAATGCGGCAAGAACCGTGACTTTGTAGAAATCTTCATTCACATTTTTGCGATGCCGGTTAAAGATCAGATTCCGGGTGATAATAAACAGCAAACCTTTAAAATGGTCATCTTCACGAAGAAATTCACGCGTTTCCCATATTTTGATAAAGACTTCCTGTACTACTTCTTCGGCAGCATCGGCACTGGTCAAATAGAGGCGACTGAAATTATAGACCTGTTTCCAGTATTGTTTATACAGAGCAGTAAATGCGTCTTTGCTGCCCTGCTTCAATAATAATATCAGTTCCCGCTCTTCCATATTATTTTAAATAAGATACAAATGTAACAAATAAATTGAGAATTGAAACTTGAAAATTCGGAAGTGCTTTCTTCTTCATTTTTCATTTTCAATTCTTAATTTATTTAGTGGTTCGTTCCTTCAAACAAATCATGATCTTCCTTTTTCTGAGAGCTCTTGGCCTTGAAGTTATTGAACGTATAACTGAGCGTAAGCGTAATGAGCGGATAGCTGGGACGAATCCGTGTGATGGATTGCAAGTCGGATGTGATGATCTTACTTACATACCGGGCAGAATTGAAAACATCCCGGAAAGAAAGCGTAGCCGACAACCGACGGCTCATCAACTGCTGACGAACAGCGAGATTCACGTACCAGAAAGCATCCGTACGCCCCTGGGTCGTGACGGACGGACCGACAAAGTTGCCGTCCACCTGGATACGGGTATACTTAAAAACATCGAAAGAATTGTTCCACATGACATCGTAGTTCGTACTTGTCTCATTTTCACCACCGGTTTTATACTGATTCTTCACCTTATAATGATACAGGCTACCGTTCAGGTTCATATTCCACCAGCGGGTAAGTTGTACCTGTCCGCTCAATTCGATACCGGTCGAATAGTCGTGTCCGACATTCGCCATCGAATCCAGTGTCACACCTGCTTCATAAGGGACGCGCAAACGTTCGATCTTATCCTTACGGCTCCGGTGAAATACCGTAGCTGAAACCGTATGCTCACCGATATTCTTCTTATAATTCAGCTCGAAAGAATTGATATATTCCGAACGGATATCCGGATTACCGATCTCGGCCGAATAAAAATCCCGATAGGTGATATACGGCTCCATGAAAAAGAGTTCCGGACGAGTGATACGGCGCGAATAAGAAACCAATAGCTTATGTTCCTTCGGAAACGTATAGCCTAAATGAAGGGAAGGGAAAAACTCGAACTTATTATATGTACGATCCTTGCCCGGAATCGAGCTTCGTAGGACACGATGCGTATGCTCTCCCCGCACACCCGCCTGAAAATCGAATGATTTATAGCTGTCGGCAACGATTGCATAAACCGAATTGATGCCATGCTGGAAATAGAATGTGTTATAGATATCGTCCCGGTTATAAAACTCTTTCTTTACCGGGTCCCAGAAATGCATCGTGTAGTCGCCGTCTTCCAAATAAGAGAAATATTGGTAACCGCCTTCGATCCGTCCCGTCTTGCTGTAAGGATAAATATAGTCCAGGTTACCCCGTACCGTCCAGCGATGCTCATCTTCCCAAGCACGATGTCCCTTTTCACGCTCGTTATTCTTATTAAAAAGGTCACTCTGGAAATATTCCATCGCATTACCTCCGTATTTCAGATAGAAACTGCCCATCAACTGATGCCCCTTATCGTCGAATTTATGATCGAAACCGATTGTTCCCTGGAAATAGGTTTCATGCAGATCGTAATCGTCACGACTATAATAATCGCCTTCACCGAAAGTAGCCCCGTCTGCCAGGCGTTTTTCCTTATAATCCAGATCACCGTTGCGCGTACGCCCGCCATAACCGCCTTCAAAGTCGGCATTCAACGTCGTATGGGGCAATGTGTACATCCACCCCGCCTTCATCGAATAGTTGAAATTGTTGCTTTTACGCGGTCCGTTGGAATGGGAGGTCGTTGCCGTGTCTGAGATAATAGTCGTCTTCTCCTGATCGAAATCGCTCTTGCGCAGACGGTCACTCCACACACCGCCCAAATACCAACGCGATGCCTTGTTCTGCTGAGACACCAGAAAATCCACCCCGCGCGAAAGGACCGTGCTTCCCGTCAGGTTCACCATACCGCTAAAACCATGCTGGGCGTGTTTCTTTGTTACGATATTGATGATCCCTACATCTCCTCCCGTATCGTGACGGGCCGAAGGGGTGGTGATGATTTCTATATTCTCGATATGCCCTGCAGGGATCTGCTCCAAAGCCTGCGTACCGCTGAACACGCTCGGTTTGCCATCTACATAGACCGTGAAACCGGTACTTCCACGAAAACTGACTTCACCTTCGGCATCCACACGTATGGAGGGGGTATTCTCCAGGATGTCGACAGCCGATCCGCCTCCGGCAAGCAGGTTTGAAGAGGCTTCGATCACTTTCTTGTCCAATTTATAAATCACTTGCTTTTTCTGTGCTACTACTTCGACTTCCGCTAATCCCACTTCCAAGGGTTTCATGGCGATCATCCCTAAATCTACAGCTTTCGAAACCGCGTCCAAAACAATACCCGGTCGGTTATACAGATCGTAACCGACCAAGCGTACCAAAAGGTTATACTTTCCATCTTTTACATCGGCAATACGAAACGTACCATCAGGGTCGGGCAAAGCATGGAATACTGGATTAACGTCTCCTTCACGAAAAAGGAGGACATCGGCAAAATCAATCGGTTGGTTGTTATTGGCATCGACTATTTTCCCTTTTATACGGAAACCAGGGGCCGCCACGGCCGAATAGCTAATACACAATAAGGTCAACAAGAGACAAAAACACTTCTTCATTTCCTACATTGGTTTGTTAACAACGCCACGAAGATAGGATTTTCGTACGAAAGAAATCGTATATTTGCATATATAAATCACCATTTAGCATGGCATCAGCAAGAAAAATCATCATCATCGGAGCAACTTCAGGCATCGGATACGAGATCACTCAACTGTACCGCAAGCAGGGATGGAGGATCGGGATTGCCGGACGGCGGACGGAATTGCTCGCAAAAATCCGGTCAGAAGCACTTGACCAGATCGAAACGGCACAAATAGACGTAACTTGCCCGGACGCCCCGGAAAAGTTAGCGGAATTAATCGATAGAGTCGGCGGAATGGATGTATTCTTGCTTAGTTCCGGAATCGGCAGCCAGAACCGGGATCTGCATTCCGATATTGAATTGTCTACCGTCCAAACAAATACAGTCGGTTTCACCCAAATGGTCATTTCCGCATACAATTACTTCAAAGAACATGGCGGCCAATTAGCCGTGATCAGTTCCATCGCCGGGACAAAGGGATTGGGAGCCGCTCCCTCCTATTCCGCAACCAAGCGCTACCAGAATACTTATATCGAAGCACTTGACCAACTGGCACAGATGAAAAAACTCCCGATCGTATTCACGGATATCCGCCCCGGATTTGTAAAGACCGATCTGTTGAAAAACGATAAATACCCGATGCTGATGTCCCCGCAATATGTTGCCCGAAAAATAGTAAAGGCGATCGAACGGAAGAAACGACGCACCGTAATCGACTGGAGATATGCCGTTTTAGTATTTTTCTGGAAGTTGATTCCCAGCTTCGTATGGAGGCGGTTGCCCATTCACAATTAGCATTTGTATATCATCCTGGCAATCCCTACCTTTGTGCCCAAATTTATAACTATGCACAAATAAACGATGGGATTATTCATTAAAAAGCCTTTGGAGGCCCTGCAGGCCGAAGCCAATCAAACAGGAAGTAAATCATTAAAACGGGTATTAGGCCCCTGGAGTCTGGTCGCACTCGGTGTGGGAGTCATTATCGGAGCCGGACTTTTCTCCATAACCGGAACAGTCGCCGCCGGATATACAGGACCGGCCATTACACTTTCATTTGCCATTGCAGCAATCGGATGTTGCTTTGCCGGACTTTGTTATGCAGAGTTTGCTTCGATGATTCCGGTTGCCGGGAGTGCCTATACATACTCATACGCGACGATGGGCGAACTGATCGCTTGGATTATCGGTTGGGATTTGGTTCTGGAATATACGGTTGCCGCGACAACGGTCAGCATCAGTTGGAGCCGTTATCTCGTCGTCTTTTTGGAAGGGCTCGGAATCGACCTGCCGACCGCTTTTACCGCCTGTCCCTGGGATGGAGGGATTGTCAATATCCCAGCATTCCTGATCGTTGTCCTGATGAGCCTCTTTCTGATCCGCGGGACGGAAGGGAGCTCTATCTTTAACGGAATCATTGTCTTCCTGAAAGTGTCGGTCGTCCTGATATTCGTCTTTTTAGGATGGAAATATATCAATACGGACAATTACATACCTTATATTCCGGCAAACACCGGCACGTTAGGCGAATACGGGCTATCGGGTGTCCTACGCGGAGCGGCCATCGTATTCTTCGCTTTCTTAGGTTTCGATGCTGTCAGTACGGCTGCCCAGGAAGCCAAGAACCCCAAAAGAGATATGCCGATCGGAATCCTCGTCTCATTGCTCGTTTGTACCATATTATACATGCTGTTCGCCCACGTCATGACGGGCGTAGCCCATTATTCCGAATTTGGCGGCCAACAGGGAATCGCTCCCGTGGCAATTGCGATCGAACATATGGGAGAAGTAGATGCTTCGGGCGTGCTTCATCCGGATTACCCTTGGATGAACAAGGCAATCGTCCTTGCCATCCTATTCGGATATTGCTCGGTCATCATGGTGACGCTGTTAGGGCAGAGCCGCGTTTTCCTCAGCATGAGCCACGACGGTCTATTACCTCCGTTCTTTTCACATATCAATGAAAAGTTCAGAACACCCGCCCGCAGCAATCTGCTGTTCATGGTGCTCGTCGGTCTGCTGGCAGCTTTCGTTCCGGCACGCCTGGCCGGTGAAATGACCAGTATCGGAACCCTTTTCGCCTTTACACTGGTTTGTGCTGGTGTGCTGGTGGTCAGGAAAACAATGCCCGATGTACATCGTGCTTTCAAGACTCCGTTGGTCCCGTTTGTTCCGGTTGCCGGGATCATCACTTGTCTGTGCATGATGCTTTTCCTACCGGCCGACACTTGGATCCGACTGGTGCTGTGGATGTTGATCGGGCTGGATATTTATGCCTGCTACGGCATCAAACATAGCAAGCTGGAATACAATCAAGCCAACCGTCGCGGTCATCTGGCACTGAATATGATCGGGATCGTCCTTGCCATCCTTTGTGTGATCACGGGACTTTGGCATCAGCAAACCGTCGGTTGGGAAGAAAGTAAAGTCCTGCTGATCATC
>ENA-ORTV01002872-ORTV01002872.1-human-gut-metagenome-genome-assembly--contig:-NODE-2872-length-15381-cov-5.886467_pt1 | contig 15381 bp, 14 predicted proteins | sample MGYA00241915_ERZ509194 | MGnify/ENA primary metagenome ERZ509194 (study PRJEB26280, sample SAMEA2338810) | human gut metagenome | biome: human gut; feature: human-associated habitat; material: faeces... | reverse complement strand
GGCCGCTTACAACAAGAGCCTCGGCCGCTTCCACCTCGACGGCATCGCTCCGGCCCGCCGCGGCGTGCCTCAGATCGAGGTCACGTTCGATATCGACGCCAACGGCATCGTGAACGTCAGCGCGAAGGACCTCGGCACCGGCACCGAGCAGCACATCACCATCACCTCTTCCTCCAACATGAGCAAGGAGGATATTGAAAAGGCCGTCAAGGACGCCGAGCAGTACGCCGCTGAGGACGCCAAGATCAAGGAAAAGGTCGAAGTCCGCAACCAGGCCGACCAGATGGTCTACCAGAGCGAGAAGACCCTCGGCGAAGTGGGCGACAAGATCCCCGCGGACGAGAAGGCCAAGGTCCAGAGTGGTATCGACAAGCTGAAGGAAGTCCTCAAGGGCGACGATACCGACGCCATCAAGAGCGCGACCGAAGAGCTCACGCAGATGTTCTACCAGATGAGCGAGAAGCTCTATCAGCAGGCGAACCCGCAGGGCGGCGCACAGGCCGGTCCTGACATGGGCGGCCAGAACGGCGGCGCGCAGACCGGCCCGAACGGCCAGCAGTATTACGATGCTGACTACAAGGTCGTGGATGACGACGACAACAACAAAAAGTAATTGAAACCGATCGACGCAGCGGGGACAGTTTATACTGCCCCCGATTGCGGCGTTTTTAGGAGCGTAGTCTATGGCTGAAAATAAAAGAGACTATTACGAGGTGCTCGGCGTTTCCAAGGGCGCTTCGGAAGAAGAGATCAAAAAAGCATACAAAAAGCTCGCACGCAAGTATCACCCCGACATGAACCCCGGCGACAAGGAAGCCGAGGAGAAGTTCAAGGAGATCAACGAGGCGAACGAGGTTTTGAGCGACCCAGACAAGAAGGCGCGCTACGACCAGTTCGGCTTTGCGGGCGTTGACCCGAATTACGGCGCAGGCGCCGGTGGCGGCGCTTACGGCGCGGGCGGGTTCGACTTCGGCGACCTCGGCGATATCTTCGGCAGCTTCTTCGGCGGTGGCTTCGGCGGCGCGCGCGCGAACCCCAACGCGCCCCAGCGCGGCGAAAGCCTGCGCACGAGCGTGAACATCAGCTTTGAAGAGGCGGCCTTCGGCTGCGAGAAGGAAGTCAGCATCGACCGCATCGAGCAGTGTCCTGACTGCCGCGGCTCGGGCTGCGCCAAGGGCACGACCGCCGAGGTATGTCCTGACTGCCGCGGCAGCGGCGTGATCCAGCAGCGCCGCCAGACGCCGCTGGGCTATATGTCGACGTCGGCCCCCTGCCAGCGCTGCGGAGGCAAGGGTAAGATCATTCATCAGCCCTGCCCCAAGTGCGGCGGCAAGGGCATGATCCGCCACCGCAAGACCATCAAGGTCAGCATTCCTGCGGGCATCGACAACGGGCAGACCATTTCGCTGCGTGCGCAGGGCAACGCGGGCAAGAACGGCGGCCCCGCGGGCGACCTTCTGATCGTTGTGTCCGTGCGTCCACACGAGATCTTCCGCCGCGAGGGCACGAGCGTCTTGTGCGAAGCGCCCATCACGTTCACGCAGGCGGTGCTCGGCGCGGAGCTTGAGATCCCGACGATCGACGGCAAGGTGAAGTACACCATCCCCGAGGGCACGCAGAGCGGCACAACGTTCCGCCTGAAAGGCAAGGGCATCCCCGGCCTCAACGGCCGCGGCCGCGGCGACCAGTACGTCACTGTGTATATCGAGACGCCGCGCAACCTGAACCGCGAGCAGAAGGAAGCGCTCAAGAAGTTCAGCGAGTCGCTCGGCGAGAAGAATTATGAGGAACACAAGAGCTTTTTCGGAAAGTTCAAGCTGTAACGAATAGAAGATGTATTTATCCGATTATCACACCCACTGTTCGCTTTCGTTCGACTCGAAAACGCCGGTGGAAGACATGGTGCGCGCGGGCATCGCGCAGGGCTTGCAGGAAATGTGCCTGACCGACCATGTAGACCTGTTCCGCCCGAGGGAGACGGCGCACTGGGAGCACGATTTTTCGAATCGTGAAGAGATCTTTGCGCGCGCCGACCAGGCGGCGGACGGGAAGATCATCGTCCGCCGCGGCATCGAGCTCGGCGAGGCGATGCGCGACTTTGCCTACGCAGACGAGCTGCTTTCCCGCCTGCCGGAGCTCGACCTTGTCATCGGTTCGCAGCATCAGCTGTCGGAAAAGTACGATTGGAACGACCTCTACTTCATGCCCGAGGCCACGGAGCAGGAGGCGCGCGAGCAGATCGCGGACTATTTAACGCTCGTTCTGGAGACGGCCAAGTGGGGAAAGTTTTCTGTGCTCGGCCACCTGACGCTGCCGCTTCGCTACATGAACGAGAACCACGGTATGCACATGAGCTTCGACGGCTTTGAGGACGAGGTGTCGCAGGTGTTCCGCGCGCTCATTGAAAATGGCTGCGGCATCGAGTGCAACGTCAACCGCGGCAACACGCCGCTGCCGGATCAAAAATGGCTGAGGCTCTATCACGAGCTCGGCGGCGAGATCATCACCATCGGCACCGACGCGCACACGCCGGAATTCGTCGGCATGCGCGCCCGCGAGACGCAGGAGCTTTTAAAGAGCTGCGGACTCGACTATGTGTGCACGTTTGAAAAGAAAAAACCGGTCTTTCACAAAATCTGACTGACAAAAGGAGAAACACTATGAAGATCGCATTGGGCTGTGACCACGGCGGATACGCCATGAAGGAAGACATCAAAAAGCAGCTGGAGGGCCTGGGTCACGAGGTCAAGGACTGCGGCGCCTATTCCACCGAGAGCTGCGACTATCCCATTTTCGGCGAGGCCGCCGCGCGTGCCGTCGCAAGCGGGGAATGCGAGTACGGTATCGTCGTGTGCACGACGGGCATCGGCATCTCCATCGCGGCGAACAAGGTCAAGGGCATCCGCTGCGCGCACTGCGCCGATGCGCTCGAAGCGCAGCTGTGCCGCCAGCACAACAACGCCAACATGATGGCCATCGGTGCGGGATTCACAGGCCCGAAGCTGGCCGCGGCCATGGTCGAGACGTTCCTCTCCACCGCGTTTGAAGGCGGCCGCCACGCCCGCCGCGTCGCGCTGATGGACGCTATCGAGGGCTAAAGCATACAAAAGCGGAAAATCAACAAAAACCGAAAGGTTTTTGTTGATTTTTTTGCTCTCAAAAGGTAAACTGTTGCACGAGAAAAAGGAGGCGGATGCAGACAATGGCAAGAAGAACGAGCGGAACGAAGGGCTATACCGGTTATCGCGGGCGCAGGCGCGGCAGAGGCGTGCTGGCCGTGGTGCTGGTGGTCATTTTGCTGTTGGCGTGCGGCTTTTTGTTTGCGCAGCGCTATATGGTATACGATGCGGACGGCTCGGTCCGCTTTGAGTTCCCCTGGATAAAGAAGACCCCACAGGACGATAGCGTAAATGACGGCGACAGCGGCGACGATAAGAAGCAGGACGACCTTGAGATCACGGTGCAAAAGCCCGTCATCAAGGATACCTACGCAGTCGAGCTGGGTGCGGACGCGCTCGGCAGCGATTGGCAGGCAGCGCTCGATGGCCTTGATAAGGACGTGAACGCCGTGGCGGTCGAGCTCAAGGACGCGAGCGGCAAGATCCATTACGGCTCTAAGGTGCAGGGCGCGATCGACTGCGGCGCGGTGGCCGGGAACAGCACATCGGACACGGCCATTCAGGGCCTTGTCGACTCGGACTATTACACGATCGGGCGCATCAGCACGCTCCACGACAGCCTGTATGCCTACGAGCACATGACGGAAGCCGCCGTGTGCCAGCTGACGGGCTTTGTCTGGTACGATACGAACAGCACCCACTGGCTCGCGCCCGAAAAGCAGGCCGCGCGGGCATATGTGACCGATATCGTCACGGAATGCGCACAGATGGGCTTTGACGAGCTTCTGCTCGACGATTTCCACTACCCGCGCGAGGGGCGCATGAGCCGCATCAAGACGGACGAGCGCACCATGACGCAGCAGGAGGCGCTTGCGCTGCTCGCCGACGACATCCACACCGCGCTTGAGCAGGCGGGCTACAAGGGCAAGCTCTCCGTCAGCGTGGACGCGGACATCGCGCTTGCAGGCAGCGAAGAGAAGTCCGGCATCGTGATGGGCGAGCTCACGGAAAAGTTCGACCGCGTGTACGTCAAGGTTACGGCAGACCAGCTCGAGAGCGTCGCCGAGGCGATGAAGGCCTACAACGTCGAGTTCGTCCCCATCGTGACGGAGGCGACGGACAGCGGCAGCTATCTGATCGAAAAGTGAAAAGGCGGAGGGCGGGCCGCTGATACCTCAGCGGCCCGCTTTTTGCGTAAAAAGGGAAAAGGGCACGGGGCAGCGAAGGCTGTCCCGTGCCTTTTTTTAATGTGGAGAAAGACGAGGGGGGACGCCCCGTTCGAGCATTGGAAAAAGCGTTGATAACCGCTTTAAGACATAATGTACAAAAGTTGAATGAATTCGACGTAATTTAAACGCTTGATTTTGTGCAAAATAGATAGTATACTGCTGCCTGTACACCCAAAAGGGCCCTCGAGGGCCGTTGCGCCCGCGCGGGAAAGAATATGCCCGAGGGCGAAAAAGAGGATATGAGACGCCCGCTCTCCGGTGAGTGAGAGACCTGCCGCAGCGCGCAGAGCGGCGGAAACGGGCCAATACGGAACAAACAGCAAATTCTGCACAGGAGATAGAACATCATGCTTGAAAACAACCACACGATTCACCTGACGCTCAACGGCGAGAGCCGCGCGTTCACGGTGGAGCCGCAGGAGACGCTTCTGCACGTGCTGCGCGAGCGCGCGCACCTGACGGGCGCGAAGAAGGGCTGTGACCTTGGCGAATGCGGCGCCTGCACGGTCATCATGGACGGGCGCGCGGTCAACTCGTGCTGTGTGTTCGCCATCGAGGCGGACGGCAGCACGGTCGAGACCATCGAGGGCATCGGCACCGCCGACGAGCCGCACCCGCTGCAGCAGGCGTTTATCGACGCCGGCGCCATCCAGTGCGGCTACTGCACGCCCGGAATGATCATGGCGGCCAAGGCGCTGCTCGACCGCGATCCCCATCCCACGCGCGAGGAGATCCACGCCGCCATGTCCGGCAACCTCTGCCGCTGTACGGGCTACACGAAGATCGAGGAGGCCATCGTCGCGGATTCCAAGGTCATTGAACAGTACGCGAACGGAAAGGAGGCGCAGCAGTGATGGAGCAGCATCATTTCGACATTGTCAACCACGCTACACCGCGCCTTGAGTCCATGGATAAGGCGCTGGGTCGCGGCAAGTACACCGACGACTTAGAGCTCCCCAACATGGCCTACGCCGCGCTCGTGCGCTGCCCGTATTCCCACGCCAAGGTGCTGAGCATCGATGTGAGCGAGGCGGAAAAGGTTCCCGGTTTTCTCGGCTGCGCCCTGCCGGAGGAGGCCCCGCAGGCCTACTTCAACTGCTCGGGCAACCCGCCCTCTCCGCTTCTGATGGCGGATGAAAAGGTGCTGACGACCGAGCCATTGACCATCGGCGACCGCGTGGCCGTCGTCGCCGCGGAGACGGAGGGGGCCGCCCGCGCCGCTGCCGAGGCAGTGAAGGTCGAATATGAGAACCTTGCGCCGATCCTTGACGTCAAGGCCGCGCTCGCCGACAACGCGCCCGCGATGCAGCCGCATCTTTCCGACACGAACGTCGTCCAGCGGCGCGAGGTGTCGCAGGGCGACATCGCTGTGGGCGAGGAAAAGTCCGACATCATTCTCGAAGACCACTTCGTCACGCCGCCGATGCAGCACACAATGATCGAGCTGACCTGCTGCATCTGCGACTTCAGCGACGGCGAGCACATGACGATCTACAGCTGCTCGCAGACGGTGTTCCAGGAGCGCCGCATTCTGGCCGAGCTTTTCGGCCTCAAGGAAGTGGACGTGCACATCATCAAGCCGCTTGTCGGTGCAGGCTTCGGCGCGCGCCAGCAGCTGCATGCCCAGCACGCCGCGGCGCTCATCTCCCGCAAGATCAAGCGCCCCGTGAAGCTGCTCTATTCGCGCGAGGAGGACTTCTACTCCGTCGTGCGTCACGCCTCCGACGTTGATCTTCGCATCGGCGCGGACAAAAACGGCAAGTTACAGCTCTTTGATACGACGTTCCGCCTGAATGCCGGCCCCTACACCACGCACACGCCGACGGTCGTGGCCGCCGCCGCGCGTAAATTGCAGTACAACGTGCCGAACTACTCGTTCATCGGCCTGAGCGTTTTCACAAACCATGTGACGGGCGGCGCGTTCCGCGGCTACGGCAACACGCAGCTCACGTTCGGCCGCGAAATTCTGATGGACCGCCTCGCACAGAAGCTCGATATGGACCCTATCGAATTCCGCCTGATGAACCACGTGCAGGTGGGCGAGTGCTTCCCCTGCGCGAGTATCCCCGTCAGCAGCAACGGCATTGAGGACTGCGCGCGCCGCTGCCAGCAGATCCAGAAGGAGATCGACGAGAAAGAGCCCCTCATCGACAACGACGATATCCGTCAGGCCTGGGGCATCTCGTTCAGCTGCCACGGCTCCGGTCCGTCCTCGAAAGAGGGCCTGAGCGGCGCGGTCGTCATGCTCAACGCCGACGCGTCCGTGCATCTTCTCGTCGGCTCTGCCGATATCGGTCAGGGCAGCGAGACGATGGAGAGCCAGATCGCGGCGGAATGCCTAGGTATCCCCCTCTCCAGCGTGCAGATCACCGCGGCGGACACGGGTCTGACGCCGTATAATACCGGCACGTTCGGCTCAAGCCAGACGTTTATCTGCGGCAACGCCGTCAAGCTCGCCTGCGACGATCTGAAAAAGAAGATGGTCGAGCAGCTCAAGGTCATCTACGACGGCTGCACGGTCAAGGAAAAGGACCACCGCTACTATATCAGCGGCGGCGAGGAGCTTGAGCTGAGCTTTGAGGACGCCGCGCGCAAGATCCTGTTCGACCCCAAGGGCAGCGTGCCCATCGGCGCGGGCACCTACAAGGCCGCGGCCTGCCCGAATCCGTTCTCCGTCTGCTTTGTCAAGGCGGAATACCACAAAAAGCTCAACGCCATCCGCCTTTTGGATGTCATTCAGGTCGTGGACGTCGGCACGCCCATCAACCGCCTGACCGTCGCCGGTCAGCTCGAGGGCGGCATCGCGCAGGGCGTGGGCTACGCGCTCTATGAGCGCATGGAGATCAACCCGCGCTCGCGTCGCACGCTGTCGACCGATTTCCTGCACTATCGCATCCCGCAGATGGGCGACATGCCGCGCACGTATGTCGACATGGTCTCGAGCCACGACCCCTACGGCCCGCACGGTGCGAAGAGCGTCGGCGAGCTTGCCACGGTGCCCGTGGCGCCGGCCATCGTAAATGCGGTGCGCCGTGCAAGCGGCATTGAGATCAACAGCCTGCCGCTGTGCGACAAATTTGCCATCCTGCCGACCGAGAGGGGGAATGTGAAATGAGCGGACAGGTTTTATCGAGCTTACGCGACGTTGTCTCCGCCCAGCACCCAACCTACATCGGCGGCGGCACAGACATCATGCCGCTGCTGAAAAACGAGGTGCGCGACGACAGGGACTTCGTCTTCCTGAAGAAAATTCCGGAGCTGCACGTTTTGGAGGAAAAGGACGGCGAGCTCATCATCGGCGCGGCGATGACGCTCACCGAGCTTGCCGAGAGCGCGCTTTTGAACAGCCGATACGCGGCCATCGCGCAGGCGGCGTCGCTGACGGCATCCCCGCAGATCAGAAACATCGCCACCGTCGGCGGCAACATCATGCAGGACCGCCGCTGCATCTACTTCAACCAGCCGCACCTGTGGCGCAGCGGCCTTGCCTACTGCTTCAAGACCGGCGGCAGCATTTGCCACCAGATCCCGAACTCGCCGGTCTGCCGCGCGATCTACTATTCCGACGTCGCCACCGCGCTCATCGCTTACGAGGCGGAGGTCGAGTACATCGAAGACGGCGAGACGCACCGCACCGACCTAAAGTCCCTCATCGAGCGCCACAGCGTGGCCAACGGCCTTGCCTGCCACGAGCATTTGCCCATCCTCGTCACGCGCTTCTTCGTCCCCGCGGCGGAAGAGGGCGAGCGCAGCGGCTTTTATAAGTACGCCATGCGCACGACGATCGACTTCCCGATCATCAACTTCGCGCTCCGCTGCGGCGGCAAGCGCCCCGCGCGTCTGGCTGCGGGCGCGGTCGCGCCCCATCCGGTCGTGATGGCCGAGACGGCGGCGAAGATCGACTCCGGCGCCACAGATGACGAGGTCATCGCGCAGGCAGAGGACGAGCTCAGAAAGCTCGCCATGCCGATCAAGGAGGCGTGCATGACCCCCGCGGTCAAGAGAAGCCTCTATCGCCACGTCGCGATGTTGCTGGATCTGAGAAAAAAAGCAAAAAAAGAACCGTCCGATCGGACGGTTCTTTTTTGTCGTAGAAATTTACTTCACGGCGCGGGCCAGAACGGCCTCGGCGCTCATGCTCGGGTTGATGGTCTCTTCGCTCTCGACCGCGATGGCCGCGGCGGCGGTGCCGGCGGCGCAGCTTTCGGCAAGGTCGCGGCCCGCGAGGAACGACCAGACGAGGGACGCCATCATCGCGTCGCCCGCGCCGGTGGCGTTGCGCATCTCGGCCCTGCAGATGGGCTCCAAATGCGTCTCACCCTGCTGCGCGGCAAACACACCGTCGCCGCCGAGCGATAGGAATACGCGCTGCACGCCCTGATCGAGAAGCGCCTGCGCGGCCTGATAGAGCGTGGCGTCATCCGTGATCTTCACGCCGGAGAGGAGCTCTGCTTCGATGCGGTTGGGCTTGAGCGTGTGGACGTGACTGAGTAAGCCCTGGAGCTTTTCCGCCTTGACGGTGGATACCGGATCGACGAAGAGCGGCGCGGCGCAGTGCTCGACAAGGTACGCGATGGACTCGCGCGGCAGGTTCGCGTCGACGACCACGGCGGCAGCGCCGTTCAGGAGGTCGAGCTGCGACGCGAAGTAGTCCGGCGTCAGCTTTTTGCAAATTTCCATGTCGGATACGGCCACGGCCATGTCGCCGTCGCTGTCGCCCACGAACACATAGGTCGAGGTGCGGCCGTCGGGCACGCGCAGCGCGTGCGAAAGGTCGATGCCGAGCGATTTGCAGTGCTCTTCGACCTGGCTTGCGCGCGAATCGCCGCCCACGGCGGTCAGAAGATACGTCGGTACGCCGAGCAGGCGCATGTTGTGCGCGATGTTGCGTCCCACGCCGCCGAGGCTCAGCTCGACCTTGCCGGGGTTCGAGTCCTTCGCGCGCAGCGGCGCGAAAGAGTGCGCGCCGATGTCGATATTCACGCCGCCGCAGACGACGGCATAGGGAAGATTCTTTTCATTAGACATGGTGTTGCTTTCTCCGAATTATTTGTGATAAAGACGCTTGGATTCATACTTCGGCTCGCAGTTGACGTGAATGCCGAGGCGCTTGTAGAGCTTGATGTCCTCCTCCGAGATGATGACGGAGAAGTGCGCATCGCAGCCGCGGAGCGTGCCGAGCTGGGCTCTTGCCATGTCGGCGAGGGGGTTCGTCAGCGCCGAGATCGCCAGCGCGATGAGCACCTCGTCAGAGTGCAGGCGCGGGTTGTGGTGGCCGAGCGACTGGATCTTGAGCGCTGAGATCGGCTCAATGACCTGATTCGAGATGAGGTTCATGTCGCTGCGGATGCCCGCCATGGCCTTGAGCGCGTTGAGCAGCAGCGCCGCCGAAGCGCCGAGCAGCGATGAGGTCTTGCCCGTGACAACGCGGCCGTCGGGCAGCACCATCGCGCCCGCGGGCGCGCCGGTCTCCTCGGCCTTCTGCTTGGCCGCGGCCACAGCGGGGCAGAGGTCGGGCGTCACATCCGCCTGTTGCATGACGAGCTCGAGCTTTCTGAGCTGGCAGGCGTCAGCAATGCCGCGCGCGACGTCGACCTGCGCGGTGTAGTAGCGGCGCAGAATTTCCATGCGCGAGGCCTGACGGCAGACCTCATCGTCGATGATGCAGTTGCCCGCCATGTTGACGCCCATGTCGGTGGGGGACTGGTAGGGGCACTTGCCGGAGATGCGCTCGAAGATCGCGCGCAGGACGGGGAAGATCTCCACGTCGCGGTTATAGTTCACGGTCGTCTCGCCGTAGGCCTCGAGGTGGAACGGGTCGATCATGTTCACGTCGTCAAGGTCCGCGGTCGCGGCCTCGTAGGCGAGGTTCACGGGGTGCTTGAGCGGCAGGTTCCAGATGGGGAAGGTCTCAAACTTGGCGTAGCCCGCGCTCACGCCGTGTTTGTGCTCGTGGTAGAGCTGGGAGAGGCACGTCGCCATCTTGCCGCTGCCGGGGCCCGGCGCGGTGACGACGATGAGCGAGTGCGTCGTCTCGATATACTCGTTGCGGCCAAAGCCCTCGTCGCTCACGATGTGGGCGACGTCGGAGGGATAGCCCACGATGGGGTAGTGGCGGTAGTTGCGAACGCCAAGCGTGTTGAGACGCTTGATGAAGGCATCCGCCGCGTTCTGCCCCGCGTACTGCGTGATGCACACGCCGCCGACATAAAGCCCCAGCGAGCGGAACGCGTCGATCAGGCGCAGGCAGTCGTCATCATAGGTGATGCCGAGGTCGCCGCGCACCTTGTTCTTTTCAATGTCGTTCGCGTTGACCGCGATGACGATCTCCGCGTCGTCGCGCAACTGCTGAAGCATGCGGATCTTGCTGTCGGGCTGGAAGCCGGGCAGCACGCGCGAAGCGTGAAAGTCGTCGAAGAGCTTGCCGCCGAACTCCAGGTACAGCTTGCCGCCGAACTTGCTGATGCGCTCGCGGATGTGCGCGGACTGCATGGCGAGGTATTTGTCGTTATCAAAACCGATTTGTCCCATCGTAAAAAGCACCCCATTTTCAATTTACACATAATATATGCCTATTATATAGAACGTACGGCGGCTTGACAAGAAATGTGCCCGCAGAAAAATAGATGAAAAACGGCGGCGAATTTCTGCTATTTTCCCCTCTTTACATCAGCGAGCTCTTAGCGTATGCTATAAACAGTCTCTTCACGGGGGAAGAAAAATCCGCACTTTTTGAAAAAAGGTGTTGACAAAAGGATGCGGATATAGTAGTATATCACTGTTCGATTCGCGCGGTTAGCTCAGCTGGTAGAGCACATGCTTGACGTGCATGGGGTCACAGGTTCGAGTCCTGTACCGCGCACCATACGCAAAAGCCCTGAAATCACTACGATTTCGGGGCTTTCGTTATTTTGAAGCACGCAGGGTCTGTCCCTCTGAAACGGGTATGGACAGCTTTTGGCCTGCGTGGTATAATATCCGGAGAATTTAAGGCTTTCACTTTTGAAGGAGGATGCTCTATGAATTGTCTTGTTTTGCTTTCGGGCTGCGGCGTAAAGGACGGATCCTGCCCTGAGGAGGTGGCACTGACCTACACCGCTCTGGAAAAATATGGGTGCGCCTATCAGCCTGTGGCGGATGATATCCCGGTGCTCACCGTGGATCATCTGACGGGACAGCCTGATCAGGAACGCCAGATTCTGAAAGAATCTGCTCGCCTGGGCCGCGGGATGCTGCGGAAAATTCGGGATGTTTGCTGGGAGGATTACGACGCATTGGTGATACCCGGCGGACTGGGACTGCTGACCAATTACCAGCACTCCCAGGCTGTGGCTGACTGTGTCCGGTATTTTGCTGCCGCCAGCAAGCCTATTGCAGCCATGTGCGCCGGCATCGACTTCCTTCGGGGCCTGTTGGGCGGCGATCTGCTGCTGGAAGAGGTGCCGCCGCTGAAGGCGACGGAATACTGCTGCGACCGGCAGAAGAAGATTTTCTACACCCCTGCCTTCAAAAAGACCGACTCCTGCTATGAGATCATGCAGGGCATCGATGCCATGATCGCGGACTTTGCAAAGACTTCCGCCTGAAAAAACCCGCTGCCATATCGGACAGGGATCATAAGAAAGTAATATCGTATTTTCTCGGGAACGGCGTGGCTTCGGTCACGCCGTTCCCTGTTTCAGCAGTTCATTCAGGGGAATAAAGCCCAGCCCGTCGTACTTGATGTGGATGTGCTGGCTGCCGGCGCCGCTGGAGCGGCAGGCCCTCAGGCCGGATCTTGATCTCACTGTCGTCGTCCAGCTCGGCATTACATTCCTCGATGGTCTGCGGCAGTTTTTTTCTTTGTCATGGGTAGTCACTCCTTTCTTGATTTTAGGCAATAAAAAGCCCGCTGGCTTTGCACATACGGCATAGTCAGCGGGCAGAATGTAAGTTATTCTGTTCAATAATTAAACCTACAAAACAGACTTCATCGTAATGTTTGTGCCTGTTTCAACGCATAAATCATAGAATCGACGCCCAATAGCGCCGCATAGCTATTGTTGGTTTTTCTGAAAGCGGGCGTGTAATAAACATTGTTTTCAGCATCAAAACAGAATTTTTCAGCAGTTAGTTCTTTCATCTCACGCGCCAATAGATTACTTCCATAGAAACGGCGGAGGAAGTCGATTCCCGCACACATGGCAGCGACAGGTTTCTTTTCGCTAATAAAATGTGTGACGCACGTTTTTATCACATTGGAGTCTCTATAATTGTTCAATAAACCAATTCCACCGGGTATGATCAATGCATCGTATTCTGCAAAATCAACCTCATGAATATCTTTAATGCGTCCCCTACCGATGCGGGCTGCTTCTATAAGGATATTCCGCTTTTCTGCTATCTGCTCTGTCAGGTGGTTAACAGACTGCATGGAAACATCTTCTGCGACAGGAGTGTAATCACACCCATATTTATCAAGCGCTACATACGTCAGAATTACCTCTTCTATACATGAACCATCACCGAGGCCACAGCCTGCTAATAAAACTAAATACTTCATTTGTTTTCACCTCCACAACTCACGGTTTGCCAACGACTTCTCACTGATAAGCATAGCATATAAAGCGACTTACATCAACGCCTTCTTCATGGTAAATCAGCGACCTTTTTATGAACGCCGTTTTGCTTTGCCTGTTCGTTTGCCGCCCTGCGGCGTTTTGCGCTGTATGGGGCGGTCAGCCGAAAGCTCAGTCGCCCTTTCTCAATCTCAAAGGTCAGCCTGTGTCCGGGTCTGCGTCGGTCTGGCGGCAGCATTGCGGGTGCTTTGCCGCAAATGCCGTCAGTCGCTTTTTGAGATCGGCGTTGTGGGTCTGGACTTCAACGATGAGAAGGGCCGAACTGTTCCAATGCTTCCAAAGTTTTTTGAGATTTTTTGAAAAATCTCGGAATGGATGGGATTGATTTAAGGTAGTTATACCTGAAAGCTGTGAATGAATCTATTGCTTTCCGTGACAGCAAAAAATAACGGGTATCCGGCTTTCACCAGATACCCGTTATTTCGCTGCCAATCCCGCCTGACAGATGCTCATTTTGTAATTCTGAGAATTACTGTCTTATGAGCACCCATACGATGGCGGACGGCGTTTTTATCAGCTTTTCGCTTGGCTTACTCAGCCTTCTGGGCGGCGTCCTTTTCGGCAGCAGCCTTGGCGGCAGCGGCCTTCTTCTCGGCGGCAGCCTTCTGAGCGGCCTTGAACTTCTCCTTCTCCTCGGGGGTGGGGATAGGCTCAATGGCGTTGCGGGGGCAGGCCTTGGCGCACATGGTGCAGCCCTTGCACTTGGTATAGTCGATGACGGCCACGTTGTTGACCACATGAATGGCGTCGAACTTACAGGTGCGCTGGCACAGACCGCAGCCGATGCAGGAGTTGGCGCAGACCTTGGTAACGGCGGGACCCTTGTCCTTGTTGGAGCAGTTGACGAACACCTTCTTGGAATAGGGGACCTCCACGATCAGCTTCCGGGGGCAGGCCTCGCGGCAGGCGCCGCAGTTGGTGCACTTTTCCTTGTCCACTACGGCAACGCCGTTTTCGCCCACATGGATGGCGTCGAACTTACAGGCGGCCACACAGGAGCCGAAGCCCAGACAGCCGAACTGGCACTCCAGGGGACCACCGGCCACCTTGGTGGCAGACAGGCAGTCCTTCACACCGACGTACTCATAACGCTTGGCGGCGTTGGTGCCGCCGTTGCAGAGCACGTGAGCCACCATCTTCTCGCCGGAGGGAGCCGCCATGCCCATGATGGCAGCGATCTTGGCAGCGCCCTCGGCGCCGGCGGGAGCGCAGGCGTTGATGGGAGCCTTGCCGGCCAGAATGGCCTCAGCGCAGCCGCCGCAGCCGGGATAGCCGCAGCCGCCGCAGTTGGCGCCGGGGAGACACTCTGTAATGGCCTCCTCACGGGGGTCCTTCTCCACGGCGAAGACCTTGGAGGCAACCGCCAGGATAATACCAAAGATAATACCCAGCACGCATAATACGATAGGGGCTAAAATGGTAGTACTCATAATTCTCTCTTCGCCTCCCTTACCAAACTTTCAGGCCAGAGAAGCCCATGAAGGCCAGAGAGATCAAGCTGGCCGCCACCAGAGCGATGGGGAAGCCTTCAAAACACTTGGGACACTTGGCAAACTCCATGCGCTCACGCACACTGGCAAACAGAACAATGGCAAGCAGGAAACCAACGCCGCCGGTAATACCATAGGTCAGGCTCTCACCAAAGTTATAGGACTTTTGCGCGTTCTGCAAGGTCACACCCAGCACGGCACAGTTGGTGGTAATCAAAGGCAGGTACACGCCCAGGGCCTCATACAAGGAGGGCATTGCCTTTTGCAGGAACATTTCCACAAACTGCACCAGAGAGGCGATGACCAAGATAAAGGTCACGGTCTGCATAAAGCCCAGACCCTTGCTGTTCAAAAACTCGTTGATGGGCCAGTTCACAGCGGAGGCCACACCCATTACGAAGATAACTGCCATGCCCATGCCCAGAGCGGTTTCAACCTTCTTGGACACGCCCATAAAGGGGCAGATGCCCAGGAACTGGGCCACAATAAAGTTATTGACCAGGATGGCGCCCAGGGCGATGGTAAAGAGCTGAGTCCACTCCATTACTTGGCCACCTCCTCAGTCTTTTTGTCGCCCTTCTTGGGCTTGTTCAGGATGTACTGCATGGCTGCGATCACGCAGGCCAGGGTCAGGAAGCCGCCCACCGGGAGAATCATGCCCAGAGCGGGAATGCCCTCGGGCAGGATGCGGATGCCTGCGGCAGTGCCCAGGCCGAAGACCAACTGTCCTTCTGCGCCGATCTCCAGCAGGCCGCCCATAATGGTGCCATTTCCAAGGAACTCGCGAACCACACACATGATGACCAGCACCATGGTGTAACCCAGGCCCTGGAAGATACCGTCCAGCGCGGAGGCGCCGATGCCGTTCTTGTAGGCAAAGGACTCGGCGCGGCCCAGAATGATACAGTTCACCACAATCAAAGGG
>ENA-ORTV01002840-ORTV01002840.1-human-gut-metagenome-genome-assembly--contig:-NODE-2840-length-15491-cov-2.396476_pt1 | contig 15491 bp, 8 predicted proteins | sample MGYA00241915_ERZ509194 | MGnify/ENA primary metagenome ERZ509194 (study PRJEB26280, sample SAMEA2338810) | human gut metagenome | biome: human gut; feature: human-associated habitat; material: faeces... | reverse complement strand
AGTTGGAAGAGCGGGATGGACCTGCATTGCAAGTGAGTGAAAACGGTCAGATCGCTTATCATTCGGGTAAAGATGATAAAGTGGTAGAAGGAAAAGGAGAGGACGTCATGAATCGTTTACTGGTGCCTCGTGGAGGAGAATTCAGTTTAACTTTAGCAGATGGAACTTGTGTGTGGTTGAATGCAGAAACAGAACTTCTCTATCCGGTTCGGTTTAACGGGAAGCAACGTGTTGTTCAACTGAAGGGAGAGGCTTACTTTAAGGTGGCTAAAAATCAGGATATGCCTTTCTTGGTTCAAGTAGGAGATGTTACAGTCAAGGTTTATGGAACTGAGTTTAACATGAATACTTATGATGGGGTAGAGACCGTGTTGGTAACGGGGACCGTGAGTATGAATCAAGGCGGTCGTGAGGTGATGTTAAAACCGAATCAGAAGGGCGTATTTGATCCGTCAAAAGGAGAGATTCTGGTAGAAAATGTCAATGTATTGCCTTACGTGGCCTGGAAGAATGGTGATTTTATTTTTCAGAATGAATCTTTAGGTTCCATTATGGATAAATTGAGCCGATGGTATGGTTTGGAGGTATTTTATCAAAACAGTGAGTTGTGTAATGTACGATTATCTGGTAATTTGAAACGATATAAAGATGTGAAAGAGTTGTTTCATTCTTTTGAGAAAATTTCGGACACTCATTTTAAAGTGCAAGGAAATACAGTGTTTATAAGTAAATTATAATAAAAAAGATGAAGATGTTTCCCTCATCTTCACCTTTTAAAAGATAAATGAATGGGTCCATTGGCAAGCGGATTCCTATTCATCATGTGTAATTATTATTGACAAAGTTATGAAATCTAATTGGAAGTACGCTGTTTTTAGCGTGAAAAAATCAAAGACTTTTAAGAGTATGAGATTTTTCTTAATTTTCTGTTTCTTTTGTATTCCTGGAGTAATGGCAAATGGCTACTCGCAGGAGCAGATTGTTTCTTTAAACTTGAAGCAGTGTGATGTGAATACATTGTGTCAGGAAATATGGAAACAAACAGGGTTACGTTTTATTTACAATGAAGAGCATGTTAAGGCACTTCAAGTGTTCGATGTGCAAGTAGATCACAAAACAGTACAGGAAGTGCTGGATGAAGTATTTAAAAATACCTCATTGCGCTATTTCTTTGAGAACGATATTATTTATATCGTGAACAACCAGAAAGATGAGCCGGATAAAAAGGAGGGAAGGTCTATTTCCGGGACTGTAAAAGATACTAGGAAAAGTCCTCTTCCGGGAGTTACTGTATTGATAAAAGGTACTACTGTAGGAGTGGTTACGGATATTGATGGAAAATTTAAAATTACCTTACCGAAGGATACTGTGACTTTTGTTTTTTCATTTGTGGGGATGAAAAGACAGGAAGTAAAGTATACTCCGGGCAAGAAGTTAGACATTGTGATGGAGGATGATGTGGAGCAGATGGAAGAGGTTGTGATTACCGGTTACCAGAAAATTGACAAGCGCCATTTAACCAGTGCCGTGACAACTTTGAAGGCTGATGATATTAATGTGGCCGGTATATCGACTATTGACAAGATGTTGGAGGGACACGTACCAGGTATGATTTTCATGCAAAATTCAGGTCAGGTGGGAGCTGCTCCGAAATTACGTATCCGTGGTTCTTCGACTGTGTTGGGTTCTCGTGAACCGCTTTGGGTTTTGGATGGAATCATTTTACATGATCCGGTAAATGTTGATCCTTCTCAAATTAATGATTTGGATTTTGTGAATTTGTTGGGTAATGCTATCTCCGGATTGAACCCGGATGATATCGAGCAGATCGACGTGTTGAAAGATGCTTCTGCCACGGCGTTATACGGTACGCGTGCTGCTAACGGTGTGATTGTGATCACCACGAAGAAAGGTAAAGTGGGACCTCCTTCTATTTCTTATTCGTTTACAGGAAGTTTATCTCGTCGTCCAAGATACACGGATCGGGAGGTGAATGTGATGAATTCCAAAGAACGAGTAGCTTTTTCCCGAGAATTGGTGGAGAAAGGAAACAAGTTTACAGCATTAAATTCTTGGGTCGGTTACGAGGCTGCGATTTATGATTTCTGGAATGGGAAAATGAATTATAATGAATTCCAAAAAATGGTGAATCGTTATGAAACGGTTAACACGGATTGGTTTGATTTGTTGACTCGGGATGCTTTTTCTCATAAGCACACGTTGAGTCTTTCCGGAGGTACTGATAATATTCGTTATTATGGGTCTTTGGGATTTAATGATGAGAAGGGTGTTAATGAGGGGGAACAGAATAAAGCGTATTCTGCAGCATTGAATTTGACTGCTAATTATAATCGTTTCTCAGCCCGTTTTGCGTTTCAGGCTAATATTGGAGAGAAAGAATACACTCCGTCAGATGTAGGTATGTTCAGTTATGCTTTTAACACTTCTCGGACAATTCCGGCATACAACGAAGATGGAACATTGTTTTATTATGATAGAACGTCCACGTTGGAAGGAGGTTCCAGTTCTACACATCCTTTCAGTATCTTGAATGAAATAGAAAATACTTCAGACGAGATTCGTTCAAGCTCTGTATCTGTGAATACTTCTGTTGATTATAAATTTACAGACTATTTAAAGGCTTCTGCAACTTTGTCCTATCAGGTTAGTAATACGAACGAGGAAACTTATTTTGGGGAAAAGAGTTTTTATGCAGCTTGTTTACGTGATGCAGGATTCACGGAACAAGGTAAAAAAGCAAATTATATGCCTTATGGAGGTGAATTACAATTGCTAGATTCTCGAAATAACTCTTATACGGCTCGTTTGCAATTGGATTTCAATAAATTCTTGGATGAAAACCATATTCATATGATTACGGCTTCTGTGGGAGGAGAGCTTTCTTCTTCACGTTATCGTGGTTTCTCGCAAACACGTCGTTGTTATATGCCGGAACGAGGAGAGTCTTACGCCCCGGTGGACGTGACCGCTTATCCCCTGTACATTGAATGGTTGGCTAATGATGAAGCTGCATTGGGAAAACGTACAAATTCATTAACGAACATGATATCTGGTTATTTCACGGCATCGTATAGTTATCGAGATCGTTATGTTTTGACTTTCAATATGCGTGGAGATGCTTCTAATAAATTTGGTAGCAAGAGTAACGATAAATTCTTACCTATTTGGGCTATTGCAGGGCGTTGGAATGTGAAGGATGATTTATTTGCCAATCGTAGTTGGGTAAATTTATTAGCGATGCGTCTTTCTTTTGGTTATCAAGGAAATATGTTGGATACACAAACGCCCGAGTTGATCATAAAGAAGGGAACAATGAACACGCAATTCGGTAAATACGAATCGACAGTAAGTTCATTTCCGAATCCATTTTTGAAATGGGAAAAAACGGCTTCTTTTAATATCGGGTTGGATTTCTCGTTCTTAAATGATGCAATCAAAGGTACTGTTGCTTATTATTATAAAAAGACAAAAGATGCCTTTTTGAGTAAAACAATTTCCGAGATCAATGGTATTACCAATTATATGGTAAATAAAGGAACTTTGGAAAATCAGGGATGGGAATTTGCCTTGAATTTCGTACCCTTTAATCCGCAGGGAGGGACCGATGGTTTTCGTTGGAGTATAGACCCGCAAATTGGTCAGGTTTTGAATAAATTAATTGCTAAAGCGATTAATAATCAAGAGAAAGTAATTCGTGATGAAGTGAAATATTCGGATTATTTGTCCGGTAACGTGGAAATTCCGGGACGTCCGTTAGACTCTTTCTATTCATATAAATTCAAAGGATTGGATCCTCTAGACGGCCGCCCCATGTTCTATGATGTGGATATAGAAAACAAGGAGAAATTTGCGGATATGGATAAAGAAGAGGTGTATAAGTACGTGATGGATTATTCCGGATGTAGAGTACCTACGTTACAAGGAAGTATTTCCAATAAATTGTCATATAAACGTTGTGTATTGGCCTTTAACTTGGCGTATAGTTTGGGTTCCAAGATCCGTTTGTTGAAATTATATCCGAATGTGAACGGTTCTTATGGTTCGATTGCTCCGCAGCCACACGAGAATGCTCGTCGGGAATTTTTGAAACGTTGGCAAAATCCGGGAGATGAGGCCTATACGAATATTCCGGGTATTATATCGGGTGCGGCATTCCGTGAAACAACCGTTTCCAATTGGTGGTCGGATTATTCCTACTCTTTTGCGGATAATATTTGGTCGATGTATGATAACTCAGATATACGTGTTGTGAGTGGTAATTATTTGAAATTATCTTCCGTGAGTTTTCGTTATCTTTTCTCAGAAAAAGTATTGAAAGCCTTGCGTTTAAAAGCAGCTTATTTTGAATTGACGGGAACAAACTTATTTACAATTAGTGCTAAAGAACTGAAAGGACAAGATCCTGCCACTCAATCCGGGTCGGCAAATACAATTAACATGAGCCTTCGTCCTACTTATTCTTGTCGTATTAACATCACTTTCTAAGTTTAGAATTATGAAAAAGAAAATATTATATTGGATCGTGTGTTTGGGACTATTTACCATTTCGTGTGGTGATTTCTTGGAAGATTATTCTCAAGATTTGACATATGCATCTTCTTGTGCCGATTTGGAGGAATTACTTATCGGGAATGGCTACATTAAACAAAATGTGTCAACATCTTTTGCGGTGACCAGAGATGATGGTTTTTCTTGTCCATGGATTCATGTTATGGATGATGATGCTATCGAACCGGATCGGAAACAACAATACTCGGGTGCTGTATACCAACTTGAAGAGTTTCATCATTGGGCAAAGAATCCGTTCCAGAATGAGGGAAAGACATTTGATGATGCTGCATGGAAAGATTGGTATGCGCGTATCGCTATCGCCAACGTAGTGATTCCTAAAGTTGATGATATGCTGGATGATCCGGAAGAGGAACGTAACCGGATAAAAGGGGAAGCACTTTTCTTGCGTGCAGGATTTTATTTCTTGTTGACGAATTTTTATGGACTTCCTTACCGGGAGGCTTCGGCAGCCACGGATTTGTCTGTACCTTTAAAATTGACTGAATATATTGAAGATAAATATTATTCTCGTAATACGGTAAAGGAAGTTTTCGAGTCTATAGAGAATGATTTGAAACAAGCGGTCCTTCTTTTGAAAGGAGTGGAACAAACTACTGTTTATCAAGCAAACGAGGCTGCTGCCCGTCTATTGTTAAGTCGTGTGTATCTTTACATGGAGCGTTGGGAGAATGCTGTGGCTCAATGTGATTCTATCATGCTTCTGGATAAATACTCTTGTTTGGATTTTAATACGGTAGATGCGTCTAAAAGTTGTACGTATGCAAGTTCTCCCGAAACAATATTTTCGCAAGGAACTTACAGTATGGATTTTATCATGTCTGAAACGAACTATAGTCCTTATTACCATTATGGTTGGGTGGTGTCAGATGATTTGTTGAAAATCTATGACGAAAAAGATTTGCGTAGAAGTATTTATCATACTCCGACAAGGATGCCGGGAGTAGAGGGTACAACCGACGGAACTTTCCGTTGTATCAAATTGAAAGATAAGAATAAAGATGGATACGTGTCTGATATGTTCCTGTTGCGTTATCCAGAAGTGATATTGAATAAGGCTGAGGCTCTTGCTATGTTAGGAAGGGAGGATGACTCTAAAGCTTGTCTTCAAGAGTTGAGAAGCAATCGATTCAAAGGGGCGGATTTGCAATCTGTGGTAGAAACGGGAGATGACTATATCACTTTTGTCCGGGATGAGCGTCGTCGGGAATTATGTTTCGAGGGACATCGTTGGTTTGATTTACGACGTTATGCTGTATCTACTATACATCCTTTCACGAAAGAGATCATTCACCCGCATTATGACCGTTGGGCTGGTTCTGGTTCCGGTGTCGGGGATGAGAGAAATGAATACCAATTTACCGGGAATTACAGGTTGAAAAAATATAATGAGGAAACGGCTTATGTGTTACCGATCCCCGAGTATGCCATGACATATAATAATGGTACGTTAGTACAAAACGAGAGAGAAGATCGTAAAATAAATAACTAAGACTATGAAAAAGATAATATACGTATTAGGATTTGTTGTGTTGATGTGCATGGAGGCTTGTAGTGGCGAAGATGACTTGACTCCAAGTTCACTAGACAACAACTGGTGGGTAAATGTTGATAATCTGGATGATCCGTTGGATCACTTCATCTTTGGGGTATATGAACAATATAACGTTCCTATTTTCTATACAGATACCGTGGGGACACGGGAGGAGAAAGATGCTTTTGGTAATTCTATCATTTATTATGAGACCATTAAGTTGGATTACACGATTTTAGGTGGAGTTAGTGATGCTAAAGTTGTGGAGTATTCTTTGTCAAAAAATCAAGAAGATATCATGGATGGAGTTGAATTTCTACGAGATTATGTGTTGCCAAAGCTGCCGGATTATCTTCCTGCCCCGAGAAGTTATTTGTTAGTTGATACTTTGTGGCAAGGACTTGCAACTGGACAAGTGCGTTATTCTTCTGCTGCATATGCGGGAATGACTGCCGTTGCTGTTGGAAAATTGGGTGAGATTAAGGAAATGACTGCTTCAGAAAAACAGCTTTTCGGTGGTGAAGTTTTGGCTGCACCTATTGCTTCAGATATTTATTCTGATTATAAATCCGATCTTGATGCTAAATTTTTCAAAGTTTTGACTCAGGATGTAAATCAATTTTATGGTTATGGGCAAAAGGTGGATATTAATAATACGAGTAAATATAACCCTTATTATGCGCCTTGTGAAGATTATGGTTTCTTGAAACCTGCTCAAGACAAGGAAATTATAGAAGGAAGTTTATATTATTTTCCTTCACGGGATCAAGATGTGAAAGATTATGTGGCTTTGTATTTAGGTTTCACGGAGGCAGAAGTACAAGAAACTTATGGAGATAAACCACATGTTCTTAAAAAATATGATCTTATAAAAGAAATTATAGAAAGACTGCAATAAATAAAAGAAAGTAATTAATAAATATCACAGTATGAGAATTGTATGTAAATTGATAGCATTATTGATATGCTATTGGGGGATGTGTGCGCCCATGGTTTCTGCTCAAGAGAAAGAGAGCGTGGAGACTGATACAACACAACAGAAAAAAGGGGTACCTGAAATATCGGAATTTATCAAACCGGAGGCCGTTGTACATAAAGGGATGTTCAACGTGTACGAGCAGGATGATAAATATTACATGGAAATTTCCGATGCGATGATGGAACGGGAATTTGTCACGATGGTTTCTATTATCAAAGGATCTGAAATGCCCAAGCCAACACCGACTCAAATGTATGGTTATGCGGGGGATGCTTTGTCTCACACGATTATCAGTTTCGAGAAAGGGCCGAAGGATAAAATCTTTTTGAAGAAACCGTCTTACGGTTATGCTGTAACCGATACGACGATGGGGGTATATCAGGCCGTAAAGAATTCCACGCTGATTCCTGTGTTATACGTGTTTGATGTGAAAGCTAAGAGTGATACCTCTGTATTGCTTGATATGACCGCTGCGTTGACAGGTGATAATGATCTCTTTTCATTGAAAGCTTCTGCCAAAAAATTGGGTTTGGGAGGTTTTCAGGCAGATCGTTCTTATATGACGAAAACGAGTTGTTTCAAAAACAATATCATTTTCCGTTCCGTGAAGAGTTATGCTGCGGGATCCAGATCACTGCCTCCTAGTCCGGCAAACCCGAAAGGAGGAAGTGAACCGACGCCTCCTACACGTTGGGAAATAGGTGTGTCAATAGCTCTCTTGCCAGAGAAACCCATGCGACCTCGATTTGAAGATATTCGGGTGGGGTTCTTTACAAACATAAAAACGGATATGGGAGCTAACCCGTATAAATCCGAACGGACATATCTTGTTAGCCGTTGGAGATTGGAGCCGAAACCGGAAGATATGGAGAAATATAAACGTGGAGAACTGGTTGAGCCTGTAAAACCGATCGTGTTCTATATTGATCGGAATACCCCCAAATTTTTGCAACCTTATTTCGTTGAGGCTGTAAATTTGTGGCAACCTGTTTTTGAGAAAATCGGTTTCAAAAATGCGATTATCGGAAAGATGGCTCCAACCCCGGAAGAAGATCCGGATTTCTCAATGGAAGATGTGCGTTATTCCGTGATTTCTTATAAAGCCTCTTTGGTTCCCAATGCGTATGGACCTCATATGGCAGACCCGCGCTCGGGAGAGATTCTTTGTTCACATATTGGTATTTTCCATAATGTGATGGAGATGGTGCAACAATGGTATTTCTGTCAGGCTGCGGCTTCTGACCCTAGGGTACGTCAATGTCCCATGCCGGAGAATGTAGTGGGAGACGTGATGCGTTTCGTTGTAGCTCATGAGGTGGGGCATACTTTAGGGCTACGCCATAACTTTGGTGCTAGTAGCTTGTTCCCGGTTGAAAAATTAAGAGATAAAGAGTACGTGAAGAAACATGGACACACGGCTTCTATCATGGACTATGCACGTATGAATTATATTGCACAACCGGAAGACCATATCGATGTAAAAGACTTGATCCCACGAATTGGTATCTATGATGAGTTTGCTATTGAATGGGGGTATCGTTACTTCCCTGGAATGGAGTTGAAAGAGGAAACGGAATATCTTCGTAACTGGGTTACTCAGAAGTACAAAGAAGATCCGAGATATATGTTTGGAACAGAATTGGATATGTCTGATCCCCGTTTCCAAAGTGAGGATCTGGGTGATAATAGCATGAAAGCAAGCGAGTACGGTATCAAGAACCTGAAATTGATCATGAGTAATCTAGAAACTTGGACAAAGGGGGATGATGATGATGCTACTTACTTGAAGATGATGTATAATGGCGTTTTAAATCAATACATGTATTTCATTTCTCATGTTTTGAAAAATGTAGGAGGTCGTTACAGCGAAATGCCTTTACGTTCAAATGGTAAGGCAGAATCTCGAATGGTGGAAAAGGAACGGCAACAAGAGGCCATGGAATTCTTGACCAGGCATGTGTTTACGAGTCCGGAATGGTTATTCGAAAAACGTATTATTAGCCTAGCAGGTATTGATAAATTGAAAACTCAAGGAAATATTCAACGTTTCGTGATCCAGAATCTGTTACCTAAAACGGCCTTCTTATCTTCTTGCATGGATTTGTACGGGCGTGAAGGAAATTATACCCCGGAAGATTATTTCAATGATTTGGAAAACGGAGTTTTTGCAGATTTGAAAAATGGCGAGGCTCTTCCGGCTTATCGTCGTGACTTACAAATGGAATACCTCCGTCAGGTGATGGCAATTACACGATATTCGGAGGTTCGTAAAACATCTAATTTATTGACTCTGTTTGTCTTGCAATTGGAAAATATTGTTAAGGCAGCCGAGGCGTATAAGATGAAGGCTCCGGACAAAGCTTCTGAAATGCATGCGGAAACAATCGTGAAAACGGTGGAAGCTTGGTTGAATGGAGAGAAAAATGGTCTGTATTTAAAATGAAACCGTGATGAGAAATTATATATTAAGCATTGTACTGTGCCTTATGGTTTACTTGCCTGGAATTGGGCAGGAGAAGAAGGTTTCGGAAGATAAAAAAACGACTGCGACAGAGAAAAAGGGGCCCATGTCCTTTGACAAGTTCTTTAAAAAAGGGATGAAGGAAGTGGATGCCACTTTCCCCGTGTACGAGTTGGATGATAAATACTACATGGAGATAGCAGAGAAATATCTCGGTAGGGATATGTTTATCTCCGGACAAATGGTGAAAGGTATCGGGGTGCGTGCTTCAGGTTTGGAATCTGCTGGGGTGGTGAATTTCAAGAGAGGTCCTCAGGATAAATTGTATATGTATTGTGAGTTCGGGGGAGTCCGAGGATCAGAGCAACAACCGGAAGTTACCCGTATCCTGGAGGAGGAAACATTGTTGCCGGTAGATGCAGTCTTTCCTATCGTGGCTTTAGGAAAAGACTCTACAGGAGTGATTATTGAAATTACAAACCTGATAAAAGGTACCGGGAATTGGTATCGTTTGTCTGATGAAGGAACCAGTGCGGCTTTAAAGGGTAACAAGCAATCTGGCGGGGGAGAAATGATTTTCGTGAATGAGGTGTTGAAAAAGAATCATGGAGTGAAATTCATATTGACGTGGATCGTGGACCAGAATGTTGCCGGGATCGAATGTCATGTAGATCTTCTACCAGAAAGACGTATGCGGGTTCGTTATGCCGATAAACGGGTAGGTTACGAGACGTTGGATTATTATGATTTCGGAAGTAATCCTTACGGGATAAAAAAAAGAACGATCATTACAAAATGGAATTTGGAACCGAAAGATATGAATCGTTATGCTAAAGGAATCTTAACCGAACCGAAAGAACCGATTGTGTTTTATTTGGATAATTGTTTCCCTAAAGAGTTAAAAAAGTATGCGAAAGAAGGGGTTTTGGAGTGGCAATCTGCTTTCGAGAAAGCCGGGTTTAAGAATGCAATTCAAGTAAAGGAGGCTCAGAATGAAGATGAATTGACATCAGCGAAGGCCGTTATTTCTTATAGTATCAATGCCGGGACTAATTCTACTTCTTTTGAACGGGATATTCGTACAGGAGAGATTTTGGCATGTAACGTGAACTTGAATCACGTGACTCTAGGTGGATATTTGGACACTTATTTTGCACGTTGTGGGGCCGTTGATCCTCGTGTTGCAAAGAATGTTTGTGATCCTCATATTGCTGGGGCAATTGTTCGAATGTTTGTGGCGAGACAGGTGGGCTTTGCTTTAGGATTGCTTCCTAATTCGGCAGGTAGTTATGCTTACACTCCGGCGCAGATTCGGGATCGTAATTTTGTGAAGAAGCATGGATTTTCAGCTTCAATTCTAGACGATTGCTCGTACAATTTTATTGCACAACCGGAAGACAAGATGACCACGGACGAGTTAATGTGCCGTGTGGGTACTTATGATCGTTGGGCTATTGAATGGGGATACCGGATATTCCCAAATAGTAAAGATGTAGAAAGCGATAAGAAGTTGTTGAAGAATCTGGCAGATAAACGCCTAGAGAATAAAACTCTTCTCTACATGAAAAATACCAGTTGCGACTTACGGGCTTTACCTTCTGATTTATCGTCAGATAAGATTGAAGCTGCCCGGTTAGGAATTCGTAATATGGAACGGTTTATCAAGAATTTGGATAAACTTTCTGCCACGGAGGATTTGAAAGCTAATAGTTGGCAAACTTATATGACCGGGGGACAAAATGCTTTGGGTATGTTGTATCAGAATTTGGTATACAAGGTGATGGAGAACCTTGGTTCCCGGATGCAATTAGAACGAGATGAGGTTTTTGCTTCTAAAGGATTGCAGAAACAAACGATGGAATTCCTGGCTGAAAATGTTTTTGCCGAACCACAGAAGTGGATGTATGATGAGGTTTTAGCAAAAGAATTTGGAGTTGGGCCCAAGGCCATTCGTTTCAATCTACAAGAGATTGTCTTTAGTTATTTATTGAATCCGAAAGTGATTGAGAATATGGAACGGGCAACTCGTATGGAGGGAGATAAAGCATATTCTTTGATAGATTATTGGGGAGATATCCGTCGTCTGATCTTTAAAGATTTTAGTAAAGATGTTGTCTTGTCAGAATATGAATGTCATGTGGAAAACATATTTATCCTGACTTTCATGGACTTGATGGTGAAACACATGGTTCTTTCTAATAATAACAAGTTGACGACTTACGGGGCGAGTATGATTGCTTGGATAAACGATATCCATAAGCAGGCAAAATTGCTTTCAGTGCAACATGTTGATCAGATGGTAAGAGATCATTATAGAGTGATGATGTATCGGATAGAACAGGATATGAAGTTAATAGCTTCTGTTACGAAGTAAAATGTTTAGTGTTTGTTTAAACAGATAAAGTAGACCGGGGATTTGATCCTCGGTCTCTTTTGTTGTGTGGGAAAAATTGTAGGAGAATAAAAATATATGCTGAGGAGGATAATAATAATTTCATGATAATTAAATGATTACTACTGCATGAATAGTCTAAGATATTTTTTAAATAGAGTTTAATAATACTTTATGAACCTTATTATATATAAGGTTCATATAAGGTTACTATAAGGTATCTATAAGGTTTATGAAGGTATTTGTCAAGTAATGATCTACTCCTAATAATAATTTTAGATATAAACTGGGACTGAAAAGGCACTCATCCAGGTTGGATGACTTGTGGGGTCAAATAGACAGAAATACTCTTCCGGTAACAGAATTTCAGTTGAAAAACCGTGTGGTTGTAAATTGTGAAAACTGATTTGCCCCTTGTGCATCCTCACTATCTGGCAAACGATACTTAATCCTAGGCTGTGTTCTTGTCCGGGAAGGAGATCCGGTAGATCACCTTGTGCCAAGGGTTGTAATTTTTGCAGGAAGGAGAGATGCCCTTGCCGTTATCAGAAACAGAAAAACGGTAGAGATCGGATTGATTGGTCATACTCAACGTTAATATTGTCCCTTCCGGGGTGTGGCGGATACTATTGTAAAGTAAATTGTTGATTGCCCGGAAGAGTCGTCCGGGGTCTCCATGCAGGATTTCTTTCTCGATGTCCGGGGCAATGCAGGTTTCAATTTGATAATGTTGGGTGCGAGGTTCGCTGTTTAAGAACGTGGAGATAGCCTGTCGGAAGAAAGCGGAGAGATGGAAGGTTTCTTCCCGCAGGGGCTGGGTTCCTTTCTCAAGTTGTGAAAAGAGATTCAAGTCGTTAATCAGTTCCCGTAATTTAAGGGCTTGATTCTTGATGTAAAGAGCTTGCTTGCGAGTCTCTTCCGAGGAATAGTCTCCGTCTTCCAGTTGTCCGGCACGTCCGAGAATGACGGACAAAGGGGTGCGTACGTCATGTGATACACCTGCAATCCAATTTTCCCGATAGACGGATTGTTTGCGTAAAAGATCAGATGTTTGGTTCAGGCACAAGGCGACATCCGAGAAAATGCCTTTTTCATGGACTTGGACGGTTTCTCCGTGAGATAGTTTTTGTATCCCGTTAAGAATACCTTTTAGGGAATGTAACATGCGTCGATCGATAAACAGATAGCCTAAAATCAACACGGAAATGTTGCTGAGAATGAGGATGAGGTTAAGAACTGGAAAGAACTTCATTTCATTTTGGTTGTCTTACCGGATCGGGAACTTGCGGGCTGCTGTGAAGAAGGTAAAAAGAGGGATCGTGAATGACGATGTACTGAAAGAGTGAACCGGAGCTTTAGAATGCAATTTGTGTAGAAAAAGTATAAATGTTGGATCATTTTCGTCGAATGGCTGATAATTGTATTATCTTTGATTGACTTAGTGTAGGAATCAAGTCTAAAATGCGTGTGAAATTTATACTTTTTAGATGAAATTATTTGTAAATGTATGTTCGTATTTGGGATATGGAATGTTGTGGATGGCTAGTTTTTTACCTCTGCCCGTGATATATTTGGTGACGGATGTATTGTTCGTTATTTTGTTTTATGGTGTTCGGTATCGTCGGAAGATTGTCGATATGAATTTATGGAATTCTTTTCCGGAGAAGAGCGAAGAGGAACGGAGGCAGATTGCCCGGAAGTACTACCACCATTTGTGTGATACTTTTGCCGAGTTTTATAAATTGTGGCATATCTCGGAGAAAGAGCTAAAAAAACGTTGTGTCATGGTGAATATGGATGTACCACACCGCTATTTTGAACAAGGACGTAGCGTGATCGCTTTTTCCGGGCACTATGGGAATTGGGAGATGATGTATTCATATAAGTTGTGGGAGAAGGATATAGAGTTGATCCCGATTTATAAACCGATACATAATAAGGTCTTTGACCGGATGACTTGTAAGATTAGAGGCCGTTTTGGGGCGACGCCTTTAGCTAAAGCGGATACGCTACGGGTTATGTTGAAGAATCAGCAAGAGGGGAAGATTACGATGACCGGGTTTATCGGAGACCAGACTCCTAATAAACATTCTCTTAATTTCTGGACTCGTTTCTTGAATCAAGATACGGCCGTGCTGGAGGGTACGGAAAAGATCGCCCGAAAGTTGAATCAGCCGGTGGTTTTCGTGAATATGCGTAAAGTGAAACGAGGTTATTATCATGCCGAGTTTTACGACCTGTGTTCTGATCCGAAAAGTCTGGAACCGGGGGAATTGACGCGAATGCATATTCAAATGCTGGAACGTTTTATCCGGGAAGAACCTGCTTATTGGTTGTGGTCACACCGGCGGTGGAAACATAAGAGGGTGGTTGTAGCATAAAAAAAATCCAGGATTTCAGTCCTGGATTTTTTATGAAGTGATGTCTCAACACTATTTCATTGCTTCCTCGATAGAAACAGCAACAGCAACGGTAGCACCAACCATCGGGTTGTTACCCATTCCAAGGAATCCCATCATCTCCACGTGTGCGGGAACAGAAGAAGAGCCTGCAAACTGTGCGTCTCCGTGCATACGACCAAGCGTGTCGGTGAACCCGTAACTAGCAGGACCAGCTGCCATGTTGTCCGGGTGAAGGGTTCGTCCGGTACCACCACCGGAGGCAACAGAGAAGTATTTTCTTCCAGTTTCCATACACTCTTTTTTGTAGGTTCCGGCAACTGGATGTTGGAAACGAGTCGGGTTGGTTGAGTTTCCGGTGATGGAAACGTCCACTCCCTCGTGACGCATGATAGCTACGCCTTCCCGAACATCGTCAGCCCCGTAACATCTTACTTGGGAACGTTCGCCTTTAGAATATGCTTTTTCTTTCACGATTTTCAGTTCTCCAGTGTAGTAATCGAATTCGGTTTGCACGTAAGTGAAACCGTTGATGCGGGAGATGATCATGGCAGCGTCTTTACCTAAGCCGTTCAAGATTACTTTCAACGGTTGTTGACGTACTTTGTTTGCTGATTTTGCGATACCGATGGCACCTTCTGCCGCGGCGAACGATTCATGTCCGGCAAGGAATGCAAAGCATTTGGTTTCTTCACGAAGCAACATGGCGGCCAAGTTTCCATGGCCTAAACCCACTTTACGATCGGCGGCAACAGATCCCGGGATACAGAATGACTGTAAACCTTCTCCGATAGCCTCGGCGGCTTCAGCCGCTTTTTTGCATCCCTTTTTAATAGCGATAGCTGCACCGACTACATAAGCCCAAGCTGCATTTTCGAACGCGATGGGTTGAATGTCTTTGCACATTTTGTAGGGGTCGATCCCTTTGGTATCACAGATGGCCTTTGCCTCTTCGATGTCTTTTATTCCGTAATTATTTAGAACCGTGTTAATTTGATTAATCCGACGGTCGTAACTTTCAAATAAAGCCATAATTAATTTTAGATTTAATGATTACAAAGTCGCGGGCGACTTTTGTGATTTCAGATTTTTTGATTAGGTGATTATCACTTAATCATAAATCGTAAATCACTAAA
>ENA-ORTV01002837-ORTV01002837.1-human-gut-metagenome-genome-assembly--contig:-NODE-2837-length-15501-cov-3.584164_pt1 | contig 15501 bp, 14 predicted proteins | sample MGYA00241915_ERZ509194 | MGnify/ENA primary metagenome ERZ509194 (study PRJEB26280, sample SAMEA2338810) | human gut metagenome | biome: human gut; feature: human-associated habitat; material: faeces... | reverse complement strand
GGGACAGGGTGGCGGCCCCGGCGGGGTCCTGCGCCACGCCGCTGCCGGTCTCATAGCAGATGCCCAGCCGCACCATGGCCTCCGCGTGTCCCTGCTGGGCGGCCTGCTGGTACATGTACACGGCGTATTTGGGCTTTTTCTCCACACCATCGCCGGTTTCGTAGCAGGTGCCCAGCAGATACTGGGCCCGGGGCATTCCCACTGCGGCAGGCCGCTTCAGCAGAAGGGCGGCCTCCTGGTGGGCGTGGGGGTCCTTTCGCCGCCGCAGCAGCGCCGCCAGACAGTACTGGCCCTCCGGGTCCCCCAGGTCCGCAGACCGGCGGTACAGAGTCTCCGCCTGCTGCGGGTCCTGCTGCGCGCCGTGGCCGGTCTCATAGCATACGCCCAGCCGGGTCATGGCCCGGACATGGCCCCGCTCCGCCGCACGGCGGAAATAGGAGACGGCCCGGTCATAATCCTTCTCGGTGCCGTGGCCGAAATAATAACACATGCCCGTCTGGCACAGAGCATCGGTATAGTCTCCCTGGGCGGCAGCCAGGAAGCAGCGGAAGGCCTCCTGCTCGCTGCGCTCCACGCCCTTGCCCTGGTCATAGCTCAGTCCCAGGAAGTGCCAGGCCCGGGGACAGCCCCCCTCCGCCGCCTGGCGGAACAGGCGGGCTGCCTCCCTGTGGTCCTGCGCCACGCCCTTGCCCAGACGATACAGCACCCCCAGGGCGCACTGGGCGTCGGGATATCCGGCGTCCGCCGCCTCCCGGTACAGGGCCAGAGCCCGGGATACGTCCCGCTCCACGCCGTCACCGAATTCGCAGCACACGCCCAGCAGGTACTGGGCCCGGGGCAGACGCTGCTCCGCCGCCTGGGCGAAGCAGTATGCCGCCTTCTTCTGGTCCTTCTCCACCCCCTGGCCGAAAAAGTACATGACGCCCAGGTTGCACCGGCCCATGGGGTAGCCCTGGTCCGCCGCCTGGCGATACAGCTCCACGGCCTTGGCCGGGTCCTTTTCCACTCCCTGGCCGCTTTCATAGCACACGCCCAGGTTGCACAGGGCCGGGGCGTAGCCATGGGCTGCCGACTCCTGATACAGGCGGCAGGCTCGGTCCTCATCCTGGTCCACGCCCAGACCGTTGTCATAGCACAGCGCCCGCCAGTACAGGCCCGCCGGGTCGTCCTCCGCCGTCTGGGAAAACCAGTAAAACGCCTTTTTGGGGTCCTTTTCCACCCCGTTGACGCCATAGAGACAGTTGACGCCCATCTGCACTGCGGCGTTGGCATCGCCGTCCTCCGCCGCCTGGCGGCAGTCCTCCAGGGCCTGCCGCCGCCGGTCCGCCAGCTTCAGCAGCTCCGGGGAAAAGGCCACGATCTGGGGGTCCTGATCCAATTGTCCGTGGTCCGTCATAAAAATCGCTCCTTGCCTGTGTCTTACCGGAAGGACAGCAGCTCCTCCGTCTCCTTACGGCCCGGGCCGTTTTTCCACTGCTCAGGATAGCCCATGGCGATGAGACAGGCGGCCCGCTGGCCCTCCAGCTCCAGCAGACGCCCGGCGGCGTCCGCGTCGAAAATACCCAGGATGCAGGTGCCGATGTCCAGCTCCCGGGCCGCCAGGCAGAAGGTCTGGGCGGCAATGCCGGCGTCGAACATCTCCCATCCGGCAGCCTGGACCTCCGTCAGGGGGGCGTCTCCCTGGCCGGACAGGCCGGGAATGTAGGTGACCACCGCCAGAGCGGCGGCCCGGTTGATGGTCTTGGTGTTGAAGCCCTGGCCGGGGATGCACTCCCTGGCGATGCGCTCCTTCAGCACGGGATCGTCCACGACGACGTAGCGCACGGGCTGGGTGTTTTTCCAGCTGGGGGAAAACCGGGCCAGGTCCACCACCCGGCGGATGTCCTCCCGGGGAATGGGCTTTTCCTGAAAACGGCGGCAGCTGACCCGCTGCCGGATGCATTCTGCAGTGGTCATAATGGGAATTACGCTCCTTTGGTAAAATTTACGCCATTATAGCACACTTCCGCCCCGCCGTAAAGGGCGCCGGGGCTGTACTTGTAAAAACTGGGAAAATGTGATACAATGCGGAAATATACTGGGACAAAGCCGGGAAAAGGGGGGACAAAAAATGGGCCTGCACGATGGACACCGCCAGCGGAAGCGCCAGCAGTTTTTGTCCCATGGACCGGAGAGCATGGCGGACCACGAGCTGCTGGAGCTGGCCCTGTTTTATGCCATCCCCCGCCGGGATACCAACGAAACCGCCCACCGGCTGCTGGACCAGTTCGGGTCTCTGGACCGGGTGCTGTCCGCCCCGGAGCAGGAGCTGGAAAAGGTAGAGGGCGTGGGCCAGGGGGCGGCGGTGCTGCTGCGGCTCATGGGGTCTATCGGTGACCGGGCCCGGCGGCCGGGACGGGAGGAAAAGATCGTGGCCTCCGTGGACCAGGCCGGGGCCTACTTCCTGCGGCTGCTGGACGGGCAGCGGACGGAGCAGCTGTATCAGCTGTGCGTGGACGCCAAGGGAAAGGTGCTGTCCTGCCGGATGCTGTCCCAGGGGCAGTCGGACATGACGGTGCTGAGCCTGCGGCAGGTGGTGGAAAACGCTCTGCTGTCCGGGGCCAGCGGCGTGTTCCTGGGCCACAACCACCCCAGCGGCGTGGCCCTGCCGTCTCCGGCGGATATGGAGGCCACCACCCAGGTGCGGGACGCCCTGAAGCGGCTGGACATCCGGCTCATTGACCACATCATCGTGGCCGATGGAGACTATGTTTCCATGGCATCCAGCGGACTGCTGCGGTAGGTTCCCGCCATTTTGGGCAAATTCACGAAGAAAATTGACAGAAAAGGGTAGAAATGCTGCAAAGAATCTGTTATAATAAGAGAATCTTATAACGTAATATGGAATATTACATTTGCTTGTAAAAAGCCAAATAAAAAAACAGGAGAAACCAATGGAAACACAGAAAAGACGGCGGGGCGACCGCCGTGACGGCCGGCTGCTGCGGGAACTGGATTCCCTGCACTTCATCACCGGCATTATTTACCCCAACCGCTGCGACAACGAGGCGTATATTTCCGAACGCATCGACCTGACGCCGGTGAAGGAGTATATCGCCCGCCGCAACGAGACGGAAACGGACTTTCCCTATACCTATTTCCACCTGGTGCTGACGGCACTGGTGAAAACCATCACCCTGCGGCCCAAGATGAACCGCTTCATTGTCAACGGCAACTTCTTCCAGCGCAACGAGGTGACGGCCTCCTTCGTGGTGAAAAAACAGTTTTCCGACAAGGGAGCCGAGGCCCTGGCCATGCTGCACACCACCGGCGACGACACCATCGACACGGTCCATGAATACATCCGCCAGCAGGTGACGGAGTGCCGCTCCGACAAGGTGGACAGCACCACCGGCGAGATGGACATTCTCAACAAGCTGCCCCGCTGGGTGGGGAAGGCTGCGGTGCGGTTCATCATGTGGCTGGATAAGCACGGCTGGGTCCCCGACAGCATGACCTGCAACGACCCGTATTACAGCTCTGTGGTGCTGTCCAACCTGGGTTCCATCAAGCTCAAGTGCGGCTATCACCACCTGACCAACTGGGGCACCTGCTCCGTGTTCTGCATCATCGGCGAAAAGAAGATGAGTCCCTTTTACGATGCCGACGGCAGCGTCACCATGCGGGAGACCCTGGACCTGGGTCTGACCATTGACGAGCGTCTGGCTGACGGTTACTACTATTCCAAGTCCATCCGGCTGCTGAAGTATCTGCTGGAGCACCCGGAGGAGCTGGAGAAGCCCTTGAAGGAGGAGGTATCTTATGAATAACACCCCACAAGTGAAGGCCCCCTGGCTGAAAAGCAAGGACCCCGAGGTGCCCGCTGCCCTGACGTATTCGGAGCTGTCCATGTGCAGCCGGGTGGAGGAGATGGTGCGCCGCTATCCCGACTACATCGCCTATGAGTTTATGGGCAAGTGCACCACCTATGCCGAAATGTGGAAGAAGATCAACGCCTGCGCCAAGAGCCTGAAGGCCATCGGCATCCGGGAGGGCGACAAGGTCACCATCTGCATGCCCAACGCGCCCCAGACCCTGTGCATGTTCTACGCCGTGAATATGGTGGGCGCCATTGCCAACATGGTCCACCCCCTGTCGGCGGAGAGCGAGATCGCCTTCTATCTGCGGGATTCCGGCTCTGTGGCCGCCATCACCCTGGACCAGTTTTACAACAAGTTTGAAAGCGTCCGCAAGGCCGTGGACCTGCCGTGCCTGATCATCACCTCCGTGGCCGACGAGCTCAAGCCCCTGATGAAGGTGGGCTATAAGCTCACCGAGGGCCGCAGGAATCCCAAGGTCCCCTCCGGCCGGGCAGGTGTGCTGTCCTGGAAGGAGTTCCTGCGCCGGGGCGAATATGTGGAGATCTATCAGGTCCGCCGCAAGGCCGAGGACCCCGCCGCCATCCTGTATTCCGGCGGCACCACCGGCGTGACCAAGGGCATCCTGCTGTCCAACCGCAACTTCAACGCCCTGGCGGCCCAGATCATCGCCACCAACCCCTTCTTCCGGCCCGGCCACAAGATGCTGGCCATTATGCCCATGTTCCACGGCTTCGGCCTGGGCGTGTCCATCCATTCCATGGTGGCCAACGGCGGCCACTGTATCCTGATCCCCCGCTTCACGCCCCAGAGCTATGCCGAGCTCATCAAGAAGCACCAGCCCAACCTCATTGCCGGCGTGCCTTCTCTCTTTGAGGCCCTGCTGCGGGTGAAGGAGATCGAGGGCGCGGACCTGAGCTGCCTGCTGGGTGTGTTCTCCGGCGGCGACAGCCTGTCCGCGGAGCTGAAAAAGCGGTTCGACGCCTTCCTGAAGGAGCACGGCGCCACCATCACCGTCCGGGAGGGCTACGGCACCACCGAGTGCGTCACCGCCAGCTGCCTGACCCCCATCCACAAGCAGAAGGAGGGCTCCATCGGCATCCCCTTCCCGGATACCTATTACAAGATCGTCAAGCCCGGCACCCAGGAGGAGGTCCCCTATGGGGAGGAGGGTGAGATCTGCCTGTCCGGCCCCACGGTGATGCTGGAGTATGTGAACCACCCGGAGGAGACGGCCCAGACCAAGCAGACCCACGCCGATGGCCTGACCTGGATCCACACCGGCGACCTGGGCATGATGGACGAGGACGGCTTCATCTATTTCCGCCAGCGCATCAAGCGCATGATCGTTACCAACGGCTACAACGTCTATCCCTCCCAGCTGGAGAATATTCTGGAGGGTCACGAGTACGTCCACCTGAGCTGCGTCATCGGCGTCAAGGACCCCATCAAGATGCAGCGGGTCAAGGCGTTTGTGGTGCTCAAGCCCGGCTATGTGCCCACGGAGGCCTGCAAGCAGGAGCTGATGGAATACTGCCGCAAGCACATCGCCAAGTACGCCATGCCCTCGGACATTGAGTTCCGGGATGAGCTGCCCAAGACCCTGGTGGGCAAGGTGGCCTATCGCGTGCTTGAGGAGGAGGAGAACGCCAAGCTGGACGCCAAAGCCGCTGAAAATGCCAGGATCGACGCCCAGCGCCGCCAGCTGGAGGAGGAGCGCAAGGCCGCTGCCCAGGAGCGCAAGGCCAAAAAGCCCGCCGAGCCCAAGCAGGGGAGCAAGGCGCAGCCCAGGCAGGAGGCCGAAGCCCGGCCGGAGACCGAGGAAGATCCGAAAACCCAGGAGTAACCAAGAATAAAGTGCAGGAGGCTTGTCAATGGACAGGGAAATGAGACGGCAATACACCGTACTGGTGGACTTTCTGGGCCACATTCTGGGCCCGGATTATGAGGTAGCCCTCCACGAGCTGAAGGACGATTCCAACGAGATCATCGCCATTGCCAACGGCGAGCTGACCGGGCGGCATCTGGGCTCTCCCCTCAGCAACAAAATGCTGGAGTATCTGACCAGCCATTTGTATGAGACCCAGGACTATGTGCTGCGCTTCGAGTCCACCGCCATCACCGGAAAGAAGCTGTGCTCCAACTCCCTGTTCATCAAGGGGCCCCGCAATGAGCTGACGGGCCTGCTGTGCATCAACTTCGACAGCAGCCGGTATCAGGAGCTGTCGGCCCGGGTCATGGACCTGTGCAGCAATATGCTGACCCCCGGCGTCCAGAGCGGCGCCCGGCTCATCGTGGAGGATGAAACGGACCCCACCGCCGACGCGCCGGAAAAGACGTATCCCACCTCCATCGCCGGGGCTACCGCCAGCATCGTGTCCGAGGTGGTGTCCAACTATCCTGTGCCGGTGGAGCGGCTGACCCAGGACGAAAAGATGGAGATCATGGCGACGCTGAACCGCAAGGGCGTGTTCCTGCTGAAGGGCTCCGTCAGCTATGTGGCCAAGGAGCTCCACAGCTCCGAGGCCAGCATCTATCGCTATCTGGGCAAGCTCAACAACCGTTCATAATGCAGAGCGCCGCGAAGCAAATGCTTCGCGGCGCTTCATCCTGTCAAAGAACCCCCAGCAGCTCCACGCTGTCCCAGCGGCCAGCTCCGTCAGAGGGATGCGGCTCTTTGAGACGGCCACTTTTCGTTGAAATTAATGAACAACATGTTGTGTATTAAGTTCTGTTTGACAAATATGCAGATTATATGTTATATTATTTGCATAAAATGCATGAATTGATACAATAAACAGCTAACGCATGAAGGAGATAAAATGTGTTTGACTTTGTGTGTAACGACTTTTGCCGATTCAAATAGATGGACCGTATGATGTGATCTGGAACGAAAAGGAGAACGCTATGTGGTGGAAGAAGTATTCCTTTTTGCTGATGTATCCGATGGCGGTGTTTGGCGTGGTGGGCAGCTCCTATTATGCGTCGGGGCACCTGAACACGTTTGATAAGTGGTATCTGATCGTGTTTGTTCCCCTGGGCCTGTGGCAGTGGATCGAGACCTTTGTGCGCTGGCGGCGGGAGAGAAGGACGCCTCCAGAGGGCGGCGTAAAGCCGGAGGATGACGATGGGCCAACGGCCAGGACTCCGTAACAGCAGAACGGACCACTCACGGTCCGGGGACAGCTCCCCGGGCCGCGGGTGGTCCGATTTTTACGCAGCCGCGCTCAGCAGCAAAAGCGGCAGCAGCCACCGGGGCCTCATGCCTCCGTCTCCCGGGCCAGCGCGTCGGCCAGGGCGGCATAATCCGCCAGGCTCAGCCGCTCGCCCCGGATGTTTTCCGGCAGACCGCAGGCGGAGACGATGGCCGCCAGCCGGTCCTTGGGCAGGGGGAATCCGGTCTGCAAGCTGTTTACCAGGGTCTTGCGCCGCAGGGCGAAGCCCGCCCGCACCGTTCGCCACAGCATGGTCTCGCTGCCCACCTCCACCGGCGGCGGCTGCCGCACGGGGCAGTGGATCACGGCGGAGGTGACCTTGGGGGCCGGCAGGAAGCAGGTGTTGGGCACCTCAAACAGCAGCTCCGGCGCGGTGTAATACTGCATCAGCAGGGTGAAGGCCCCATAGTCCGCCGTGCCCGGGGCGGCGCAGATCCGCTGGGCTACTTCCTTCTGGATCAGCACCGTCAGGGATTGAAAGCAGCGGCTTTCCACCACCCGGGTCAGCAGGGGGGTGGTGATGTTATACGGCAGGTTGGCGCACAGAATGGGCCGCAGGCCCCCAAGGTGCTCCCGCACCAGGGCAGGCAGCTCCTGCTGCATCACGTCGCCCCGGATCAGGGTGAAATTGGGGAAGTCCGCCATGGTCTCCTCCAGCACCGGGTACAGCCGCCGGTCCAGCTCCACGGACACCACCTTCCCGGCCCGCTGGGCCAGCTCCCGGGTCAGGGGGCCGATGCCGGGGCCGATCTCCAGCACGCCGGTGTGCTCGTCCGCGCCGCAGGCGGCGGCAATGTCCCGGGGCACCCAGCCCTGGATGAGGAAGTTCTGGCCCATGGCCTTGGAAAAGTGAAAGCCGTGGCGCTGCAAAAGCGCCTGGATGTCATTGCGGTTGCAAAGGTCCATATTGCCTCCTATTCGACAACAAATTGTATTTTTCTACTGAATTATTCCTCATAGTTATCATTCTCAGGGCCGGGGCGGTACTCCAGCAGGTCCCCGGGCTGGCAATCCAGGGCGCGGCAGAGCTTGTTCAGGGTGTCCACCCGGACGGCCCGGGCCTTGCCGGTTTTCAGGATGGAGAGATTGGCCATGGTGATGCCCACCCGGTGGGAAAGCTCCGTCAGGCTCATTTTCCGCCGGGCCAGCATCACGTCAATGTTGAATACGATCATGTCCGCGCCCCCTCTCAAATGGTCAGGTCGTTGTCCTCCCGCAGGGCGGCGGCGTCGGCCACCAGCCGGGACAGGACATAGAGCACGATGCCTGCTGCCAGGCAGAAAAACGTCACCAGCGGCGTAATCAGGAGGGTCAGAGGTGCACTGCCCGCGCCCAGATAGGCCACAATGAGCATTCCCGCCGGGAATATCACCGCGTCGGCAAAGGCCAGACGGCTGACGGTGCGCAGGTCCCGGGCATTTTCCCCAGTGAAGGCCATACCCTTTACAGCGATGCTGCCGCAGACTCTCCACGCCGGGACCATGGCCCAGAAGATCGGCACGGCAAATGCCCACGCCCAGATCAGGCACGGCCAATAGGCCCAGGCAAATTCCGGGGCATAGCGAACGGTGTCCTGGCCGTAAAATGGAAGAAACAGGAAGAAGAATACCACCAGCAGCAGTCCTGCCGCCAGCAGGACGGCCCGCAGCAGGGCCGACATGGTTTTGGTTTTCATATGCGTTGCTCCTTTCGCTTTCTGGGGTCAGGATAGCACAGATCATACCGCATGTCAAGCATTATTTATCGAAAGTCGAAAAATTATTTCTGTTTAGAAGGGCGGCGTATTTTCCTGTTGCATTTTGGCGGCAGCGGGTATATACTAAGAGCAGAAAACAACCGAATAGCTGTCTTCGGGGCGGGGCGAAATTCCCCACCGGCAGTGATAGTCTGCGAGCGGCTGCGGCCGCAGGAACCGGTGCAATTCCGGTACCGACAGTATAGTCTGGATGAGAGAAGGCGTGTACGGCATTGTCACAATGCTCTTTTTTGATGCGTGCACCTTGGAAGGCAAGTCTTTCCGGGTGTTTTACTTTTATCAAAAGGAGCGTTTTTTCTTATGACGCAAGCAAGCAAACGGACCCATCACCTGGCGGTAGCCGCCATGCTCAGCGCCGTGGCCGCGGTGCTGCAATTCGTGGAGTTTTCCATCCCCCTGATCCCCAGCTTTGTGAAGCTGGACATCTCCGACCTGCCCGCCCTGCTGGGGACCTTCTCCCTGGGGCCGGTATACGGCGTGGTGATCCAGCTGGTGAAGAACCTGCTGCACCTGCCCTTCGGCTCCAGTGCCGGAGTGGGTGAGCTCAGCAACTTCATCCTGGGGGCTGTGTTCGTGCTGTGCGCCGGCCTGGTGTACCGCAAGCACAAGAGCCGCAGGGGCGCCCTGATCGGGGCGATGCTGGGTGCGGTTCTGATGGCTGTGGTCAGCGTCCCCTCCAACTACTTCTTCGTGTATCCGGCATATGTCAAGGTGTACGGGATGCCCCTGGAGGCCATCATCGGTGCGTACCAGGCCATTCTGGGTACCATTGCGGAGGTCCCCTCCTCCAACGCTCTGCTCAACTGCCTGCTGGTGTTCAACGTGCCCTTCACCCTCTGCAAGGGTCTGCTGGACGTAGGATTGTGCTTCCTGATCTACAAGCCTCTGTCCCCCCTGCTGCACAAATAAGACGGGCTGTCCCGGCAATAAGCGATCCCCCTGTCCGCTATGTGGACAGGGGGATGTAATTTATGTTCCGCTGTGGGCGTGGACCTTTTCCGGGGCCGCGTCCCCCTTGGGAAGGCGGCGCACCCGGATCTCCATGACCCGCCGGTGCTCCACCCGGGTGACGCACACCTCCAGGCCGTCGGCCCGGAACCGGTCGCCTACGTCGGGCACCCGCCCGATCTCCTCCATGACCCAGCCGGACACCGACGAGGCGTCGTACTCCTCGCTGGGCTTCATGTCGAACAGGTCGTACAGATCGTCCAGGTCCGCCGAGCAGGCCACCAGATAGCTGCCGTCGGACTGCTTCCGGAACTCCTCGATGACCTCGTCGTGCTCGTCCCAGATCTCGCCCACCAGCTCCTCCATAATATCCTCCATGGTGACGATGCCCTGGGTGCCGCCGTATTCGTCCACCACCACGGCCATGTGAACCTTATTCTGCTGCAATTGCCGCAGCAGGTCCGATATCCGGGCGGTTTCCGTGGTGTACAGCACAGAGCTCTTCAGCTCCGACAGGCGCTTCGCGCCCCGGCAATAGGCGGCGTAAAAGTCCTTCTCATGGAGCACACCGATGATGTTGTCAATACTGTCGTGGTAAATGGGCAGCCGGGAGAACCCGCTGCTTGCGTACATAGCCGCCGCCTCCTCCATGGTGGCAGTGTCCGCCAGGGCCTCCAGGTCTACCCGGGGGGTAAGAATCTCGGATACCTCCATGTCGTTGAACTCGATGGCGTTGCGGATGAGATCGCTCTCGTGCTGGTCCAGGCTTCCCTCGGTCTCGGCCTGGTCCACCATCCCCATCAGCTCCTCCTCCGTGATGCCGTCGTCGTCCTGGTGCCGCAGCAGCACCCGCAGCAGCTTTTTCCACTGGGTGAACAGGAAGTTCACCGGCGTCAGCACCACCGCCAGCACCCGCAGCAGCGGCGTGGCGGCTATGGCCCAGGCCTCCGGCCGCTCCTTGGCCAGGCTCTTGGGCGTCACCTCGCCGAAGACCAGGATCACCACGGTCAGCACCGTGGCGGACACCGTGGGACCCTTGGCGCTGCCGATGAGCTTGATAAACAGCACCGCGCCAATGGTGGTGGCCACGTTGTTGACGATGTTGTTGCCGATGAGCAGGGTGGAGAGCAGCCGGTCGTAATCGGCTGCCAGGGCCAGGGTCCGGACGGCGCGCTTGTCGCCGTCGTCGGCCCGGGTTTTCAGGCGGATACGGTTCAGGGATGTAAAAGCGGTCTCCGTGGCGGAGAAATAGGCGGATAGGGCGATCAATGCCGCCAGCGCCGCCAGCATCGCGACAGTACTACTGTCCATAAAAGGGCTACCAACTCAGCTTTCTATGATGAAATTTCAGGCGCTTGCACGGCCTGATAGCTCAGTATACCATAATTGGGTCCCGCATGCAACCGATTCGCGGAAATTCCCGGCCCATTCCGGCATTTTTGGGAACCTTTATGGACTATTAACGCAAAAAAAGGCCGCAGAGCGGGGAACTCTGCGGCCTTGAGGTATTTACTTGGCGTATTCCACGACCTTGGTCTCCCGCAGGACGTGTACCTTGATCTGTCCGGGGTATTCCAGCTCGTTTTCGATGCGCTTGGCCAGCTCCCGGGCCAGAATGACCATCTGGTCCTCGGATACCTGCTCGGGCTTCACCATCACGCGGACCTCGCGGCCGGCCTGAATGGCGTAGCTCTTTTCCACGCCGGGATAGCTGCCGGTGATCTCCTCCAGCTTTTCCAGGCGCTTGATATAGTTCTCCAGGTTCTCCCGCCGCGCGCCGGGACGGGCAGCGGAAATGGCGTCGGCCGCCTGCACCAGACAGGCCACCAGCGTCTTGCACTCCACGTCGTTGTGGTGTGCCTGGATGGCGTGGATGATGTCCTCCTTCTCCCGGTACTTCCGGCAGAATTCCACGCCCAGGGCCACATGGGTGCCCTCCATCTCATGGTCCACAGCCTTGCCGATATCGTGCAGCAGACCCGCCCGCTTGGCGGCCTGCACGTCGGCGCCCAGCTCGGCGGCCATCAGGCCGGCAATGTGGCTTACCTCGATGGAGTGCTGCAGAACGTTCTGACCGTAGCTGGTGCGGTACCGCAGGCGGCCCAGCATTTTCTGCAGCTCCGGATGCAGGCCCCGGACGCCGGTCTCCAGCACGGCGCGCTCGCCCTCGGCGCGGATGGTGGCCTCCACCTCCCGCCGGGCCTTTTCCACCATCTCCTCAATATGGGTGGGATGGATGCGGCCGTCGGCAATGAGCTTTTCCAGAGCCAGCCGGGCGATCTCCCGCCGGACAGGCTCGAAGCAGGAGACGGTAATGGCCTCCGGTGTGTCGTCGATGATCAGGTCGGCCCCGGTCAGTGTCTCCAGGGTGCGGATGTTGCGGCCCTCGCGGCCGATGATGCGTCCCTTCATCTCGTCATTGGGCAGGGGAACCACACTGACGGTGATCTCGGCCACATGGTCGGCGGCGCAGCGCTGGATGGCGGTGGCCACGATCTCCCGGGCCCGGCTGTCAGCCTCGTCCTTGGCCCGGGCCTCGATCTCCTTGATCTTCAGGGCAGTCTCGTGGGTCACCTCGGACTCCACCTGGGCGATCAGGTAATCCTTGGCCTGGTCGGCGGTAAAGCCGGAAATGCGCTCCAGCATCTCGGTCTGGCTGCGCTTGATGATCTGGATCTCCTCGTTTTCCTTGTCGGCGGCGGCGTGCTTGGCAGCCAGCGCCTCCTCCTTCTTCTCGATGGCGTCCATCTTGTGATCGAGGTTTTCTTCCTTCTGCTGCAGGCGGCGCTCCTGCTTCTGCAGGTCGTCGCGCCGCTCCTTCACTTCCTTCTCGTACTCGCTGCGGGACTTCAAAATCTCTTCCTTGGCTTCAAGAAGTGCTTCTCTCTTTTTGTTTTCAGAGCTCTTGATGGCTTCGTTGATGATGCGGGTGGCTTCTTCCTCCGCACTGGAGATCTCTTTTTCCGCCACGCGCTTGCGATAGCGAATACCGAGGAGGAAAAACACCATGGCGGCCACGGCAAAGGCGGCCGCTGCTACGATCCAACCGGTAGGTGTCATGGTTGGTGTTCCTCCTATTCTTTTTTGTGTATGGAAACGGATGGCTCCGTTCTTGGGCAGATAATAACCGGGAGAATCCCCTGTCCCCCCGATGATAATCTTACTTAATTTTAATCGGATTGCACAAAACTGTCAAGAGCAGATTCGCATGTTCCCTGCTATTTTTTCGCTCAGATGTCTAAATTTGCACATATGGCGCGCTGACGTACCCCAGGGTATCGCCGTACAGCACCACGTACCATCCCCGATACTGCCCGAACACCGTCACCGTCTCCCCACTGGGGATCCGGGTCAGCACCCGGCCCGTGACCGACGGCTCCGCCCGCAGGTTCACCGGCCCGCCGGACTCCGTGACGATGACGCCGGGCTGGCTGGGACCGGGATAGGTAAAGGGCAGACCGAAGTATTCCGCCATGCTCATGGCCAGGTTCTGGCCGATGGCGTCGATGTGGCTTTCGATCCATCGGGCGTCGGCCTCGTTGTCGTGATACCCGATCTCCACCAGCACCGCCGGGGCCCGGGGCTGCCGCACCTCTCCCAGGGTGGTGGTGGACCGGGTCACCACCCGCTCCGGCAGGGGATAGATCTCCTGCATGTTCCGGGCAATGATCTCCGCCCCCCGCCGCCCGTTGGCGCTGGTGGGATAATAGAAGGCGATGACGCCCCGGTTCTGGCCCTGGCTGCCGGAGCCGGAGGCGTTGGAGTGCAGAGCCAGGTAAAAGTCATAGTCCCCGCGGTTTGCCTGGCGGATGGAGGACGCGGCGGTCATATCCGGGGTGTTCCGGGAAAACTGGATGCCGTTGGCCAGCAGATACGGCTCCATGGCGTCGGCCACCAGGTTCATGAAGTATTCCTCCGACCCGTTCCCGGTGACATAGGGATTATATTCCTGCGTCGAAGGACTCAGATAAATTCTCGGCATGGGCATTCTCCTTTCCTGGCCATTCTATGCCAAAATACCGGCTCTGCGCACTGGTAATTCCCCGGCGCATGTGATACAATGGTTCCATACGACAAAAGGACGGTGCCCATTATGAAAGCTGAACGACCCTATCCCCAGATCGCCATCACCCCCAAGGGGGAGGCAGCCCTCACCGGCGGCCATCCCTGGGTGTACGAGGGCGAGGTCACATCCGTCACCGGCAGCCCCGCCGACGGCGACCTGGTGGACGTGGTGAGCCGCCGGGGCAGCTGGCTGGGCGCCGGATTCTACAACAGCCGCTCCCTGATCCGGGTACGGCTGCTGTCCCGCAACGCCAATGACCGGTTCGATGCGGACTTCTGGGCCCGGCGGGTGCAGTACGCCTGGGACTACCGCAAAACGGTGATGGCCCCGGAGGATCTGTCCTGCTGCCGGATCATTTTCGGCGAGGCGGACCATTTTCCCGGCCTGACGGTGGACCGGTTCGGTCCGGTGCTGGTGGCTCAGGTGCTGTGCCTGGGGCTGGACCGGGTGAAGGATACGATCTTCTCCCAGCTGGTGCGGGTCCTGCGGGCCGACGGACAGGACATCGCCGGGGTATACGAGCGCAACGACGCCGCCCTGCGGGACAAGGAGGGCATGGCCCAGGGCAAGGGCTGGTATCCTCTGCCCGGGGAGCCTGTGCCGGACTTCACCTGCGCGGACATCACGGAAAACGGCATCCGCTATACCGTGGACTTTGAAAACGGCCAGAAAACCGGCTTCTTCCTGGACCAGAAGTACAACCGCCAGGCGGTGGCCCGGCTGGCCCGGGGCAAAACGGTGCTGGACTGCTTCACCCACACCGGATCCTTCGCTCTGAACGCCGCGATGGGCGGGGCGAAGCACGTCACCGCCGTGGATGTGTCGGAATCCGCCGTGGAGATGGCCCGGGCCAACGCGGAGCGCAACTGCGTATCCGACGTTATGGACTGCGTGGCGGCCAATGTCTTTGACCTGCTGCCCCAGCTGGAAAAGGAACCGATGAAGTATGACTTCATCATTCTGGACCCCCCGGCCTTCACGAAAAGCCGGAAAACCGTGGCCAATGCCATCACCGGCTACAAGGAGATCAACTACCGGGCCATGAAGCTCCTACCCCGGGGCGGCTACCTCGCCACGGCCAGCTGCTCCCACTTCGCCACCGAGGAGCTGTTCATCAAGATGCTCCGCTCCGCCGCCAAGGACGCCCACCGCCAGCTGCGCCAGATCGAAGTGCGCCAGCAGGCCCCCGACCACCCCATCCTCTGGGGCGTGCCGGAGACGAACTATCTGAAGTTTTTCCTGTTTCAGGTAATCTAACCTCTCCGTCACGCCTGACGGCGTGCCACCTCCCCTATCGAGGGGAGGCTTTGGCATTCCGGAAGGCTTTCCCTTTGCAATAGTCATACCCTCCGCGCAAAACTCCAAAATTTCGAGAGTCGGTTTGTGCAGAATCGTCAAATCTGTCTATTGCCTTTTTCGGCCTCTTCGGCTATAATCAACGCATAGACAGCAACGGCGCTGTGAGTCACCTCCTGACTCGCAGCGTCGTTTCGTTTAACCAGATATTTCGCGGGCAGGGGTCTCCCCTCTCCGCGCAAAAATCCACGGCAAGCTGAAGCATTTTGTTCAAGTAAGGAGTAGGAATTTATGGCAGCAAATGTTATGGAGATCTACGGCAGCAAGGTCTTTAATGAGCACGTTATGAAGGAGCGCCTGCCC
>ENA-ORTV01002831-ORTV01002831.1-human-gut-metagenome-genome-assembly--contig:-NODE-2831-length-15510-cov-3.882627_pt1 | contig 15510 bp, 13 predicted proteins | sample MGYA00241915_ERZ509194 | MGnify/ENA primary metagenome ERZ509194 (study PRJEB26280, sample SAMEA2338810) | human gut metagenome | biome: human gut; feature: human-associated habitat; material: faeces... | reverse complement strand
AACCGGAATTATCTTCGTTTACTTGTTCATTTTCAGCTTCACAGCCGCGCCGCGCTTTCTGCCATACAGGCACAGAGCCACCACATAGGCGATGGCGAACACCACGCCGATGATGTAGGAGGCGGTCCAGGGGATGTTGAAGCCGATGTGCGCATTGGCGATGTAGGTGGAGCAGATGAAGGCGTAGAACGCGCCGGGAATCAGCGGCATCCACGCAAACTTGCCCTTGCCGTTTTCAAACATCCACACCGTGATGCACAGGAAGGCGAACAGAGACAGGGTCTGGTTGGACCATGCGAAGTAACGCCACAGAATGTTGAAGCCGTCCTTGTTGAACTTGGCGAACACGATGATGCCGGCAGCCAGAAGAAACACAGGGATGGCCAGACGCATACGCTTGCCGTTGGTGGACTGGTCCAGGTGGAACGTCTCCGCCAGGGACAGGCGCAGAGCACGCAGAGCGGTATCGCCGGAGGTGATGGGCAGAACAATGACGCCGACCAGGGCGATGATGCCGCCCACGGGGCCCAGGATATCCTTGCACACCACGCCGATGGTGCCGGTGGCCAGGGAGGCGTTGGGCTCCTGCAGAGCCAGATTGTACACGCCCATAGCGCCGGCGGCCCATACCATAGCAATGAAGCCCTCCAGGATCATCATGTTGTAGAAGGTCATGCGGCCCTGACGCTCGTTCTTCACCGTGCGGGAGATGATAGCCGTCTGGGTGGAGTGGAAGCCGGACAGAATGCCGCAGGCCACGGTAACAAAGAAGATCGGCAGGAAGTGGCCGCCCTTGAAGTAGTCGGCATAGGTGAAGCTCTTGACCGCGCCGTCAGCACCGGTGAGCTGCAGGATGGGAGAGGACCAGTCGTCCCACACGTTCAGCAGAGGATAGCCCTTGACGAACATGCCGATGAACACACCCACAGCGGAGAACAGCAGGATCGCGCCGAAGATGGGGTAAATGCGGCCGATGATGGCGTCGATGGGGAACACGGTGGCGATCAGGTAATACAGGAAGATCACGCCGTAAATGATCCAGGTGGAGATGGAGGTAGGCTTGCCGTCGAAGCCGAATACGGAGGTGGCGGCAATGTCGCCGGGGGTATAAACGAACACAGCGCCCACCAGCAGCAGAAGCAGGCAGCAGAACACATTGTATACGTTGAAAATGCCCTTATTGGAATAGCGCTTGATCATCTGGGGCATCTGGGTGCCGCCGTCGCGCAGGCAGATCATGCCGGAGAAATAGTCGTGCATGGCGCCGCCGATGACATTGCCGATGGGGATGGTGATAAATGCGATGGGCCCGAACAGAATGCCCTGGATGGGCCCCAGGATGGGGCCGGTGCCGGCGATGTTCAGCAGGTTGATCAGGCTGTTTTTCCAGCCCTGCATGGGGATGAAGTCCACGCCGTCCTGCTTGGCATAGGCCGGGGTCTGACGGTCGTCGGGTCCGAAAACCTTCTCGCAGAAGCGTCCGTACAGCGCAGCGCCGCCGAACAGGATCACAAGACCGATGATAAATGTTGCCACAAACACACACTCCTTCACAGCGTTTTTGTGATGCATCAGAGCTCCCGGACAGCTCTGGTTTATGGAAAGAGTATAGCACAAATTTTGTAAAAATGGTGCCAATGAATGCCGTTCGTTCATAAAAGGTTCATAAAGATATGCCCCGCCGCTGTAAAGATTTCCCGTGAAGGAAATCGAAAACAGACGAATTTACCGAAATTGGCGCGAGAAATAGGCTAAAATATAGCCAGAGAATTGAGAATTGTGGACAGGCGGGTAAAAATGACTGCCGCCAGACTGGTAGGTTGGTGGGGTTTAAGCGGACACAACGCAAAGGGAGTCGGTAACGATACCGTCCCAATTTGTCAGGCAGACCCGCAGATATGAACAAACCGTAAAAAGTTTCAAAAATTTTCCCGCAAACGGTTTACTTTTATAGGTTAAAATGGTAAAATGACTTTCGTAGGAAAACAAACGCTGCGTTTTTTGGAAACGGAGGAAAAACAATTATGGTGAGAGCCGCAAAGTCTAAAATTGCCCAGAAGGAGAAAAACGACCTGCTGTACCGGGCGATCCTGACGTTGAAAAACGAGGAGGAGTGCTATAGCTTCTTCCAGGATCTGTGTACCATCTCCGAGCTGCGCTCTATGGAGCAGCGCTATGAGGTGGCCACTCTGCTCAATGACGGAATGCTCTACAGCGATATTCTGGAAAAAACCGGCGCGTCCAGCGCCACCATCAGCCGGGTGAACCGGTCCCTGCTCAACGGCGCAGGCGGGTATGAGAACGTCCTGGAGCGCATGAAGGAGCAGGAGGAGAAATGAGCAGCTACCAGCAGCTGGCCGGGGCCTATGACGAGCTGACCTGGGACGTGGGCTATGAAAAGCGGGCGGACTTTCTGGAAAAGCTGTTCCGCCGCAGCCGCATCCCGGTGCATACAGTGCTGGATCTGGCCTGCGGCACCGGGTCCATGACTTGGCTGCTGGCCGGACGGGGGTATGAGCTGATTGCCGTGGACGGGTCCCAGGAGATGCTGGCCGCCGCCCGGGAGAAAAACGCTCCGGCAGAGGTGCCGCCGCTGTTTCTGCACCAGTCCATGCCCCGGCTGGACCTGTACGGCACCGTGGACGCCGCCATCTGCTGCCTGGACAGCCTGAACTATCTGACAAATCCCCGGGACGTGCAGCGGACCTTTCAGCGGCTGCACCTGTTCATCAGTCCCGGTGGGCTGCTGACCTTTGACGTGCGGCTGGCCGCTCTGGATGGGCAGGTGTTTCTGGACGAGACGGAGGATACCTACTGCGTCTGGCGCACCGAGTATCGGCGGGGGCTGTGCACCTATTATATGGACCTGTTCACCCTGGCGAAGGACGGGTCCTGGGACCGCAGCTTTGAGCTGCACCGCCAGCGGGGCTATTCCGTGGAGCAGCTGACCCAGTGGCTGGAGGAGGCGGGCTTCACCGAAATCCGCACCTGGGGCGACGGCAAGCTGCGCCGCCCTGTGCCCGGGGAGGACCGGGTTTATTTTACGTGCATTCGCAAATAAAAGAGGTTATATGAGTATGAGTGATTATATTGTCCGAGCAATTTCCACCGACGGCCTGGTGCAGGCTGCGGCCATCTGCAGCCGCGGCATTACCGAGCGGGCCCGGCAGATCCACCACACCAGCCCTGTGGCCACGGCGGCCCTGGGCCGGGCACTGGCCGGCGCATCCATGATGGGCAACGCCCTGAAGGGCCAGGGCGCCAGCCTGACCCTTCAGATCAAGGGCGGCGGGCCTCTGGGTACCGTGCTGGCGGTGTCCGACGCCCAGGGCAACGTCCGGGGCTATGTGGCAAATCCTCAGGCGGATCTGCCCCTGCGGGACGACGGCAAGCTGGATGTGGGCGGTGCTGTGGGCGCTGAGGGCACCATCACCGTCATCAAGGATCTGCACATGAAGGAGCCCTATGTGGGCACTGTGGACCTGCTGGGCGGCGAGATCGCCGAGGATATTGCCGGGTACTTTGTGGAGTCCGAACAGATCCCCACTGCCTGTGCTCTGGGCGTGCTGGTGGACCGGGACCACAGCGTCAAGGCCGCCGGAGGCTATCTGATTCAGCTGATGCCCGGCGCGGGAGAGGACACCATTGCCAAAGTAGAGGGCGGCATTAGGGCCGCCGGTCCCGTTTCCGCCATTCTGGACCGGGACCCGGACCCGGAGCATCTGCTGCGTGCGGTGATGTCCGACTTTGAGCTGAAGCTTCTGGAGACGTGCCCGGTGTCGTACAAGTGCTATTGCAGCCGCCAGCGGGTGGAGCGGGCGCTGCTGTCCCTGGGGGCCGATGAGCTGGAGGGCATCCTGCGGGACCAGGGCTCCTGCCATATGACGTGCCAGTTCTGCGATGCGGTGTATGAGTTCGACCGGCAGCAGCTGGAGCAGCTCATTGCCGATGCCCGAAAAAATTAGTTAAAAATTTGAAATTTGGTGTTGACAGTCTGGCTTATATTTAGTATAATCTCTCTTGTCGCTGCGGTGCTGATGTGCCCCGGCGGCAAGGACGGGAGCATAGCTCAGCTGGTTAGAGCACCTGCCTTACAAGCAGGGGGTCACTGGTTCGAGTCCAGTTGTTCCCACCAAATTTCATGGCCAAGTAGTTCAGTTGGTTAGAACGCCAGCCTGTCACGCTGGAGGTCGTGGGTTCGAGCCCCATCTTGGTCGCCATATGCTGCTGTAGCTCAGTCGGTAGAGCGCATCCTTGGTAAGGATGAGGTCGGCGGTTCGAATCCGCCCAGCAGCTCCAAAAAGCATCGAAAACTTCGGTTTTCGGTGCTTTTTTGTTGGAAAAACGCACTTTTAAGTGTGGGTCAAAATGTGGGTCAACCGTCTGACCCACACCGTGACCCACACGCGGAAATGTGCGGAAAGGTTGAAAGAGGAGCGGACGGAAAAGCCGTTATTCTGAAAGGCCTTTTCTTTGTTTCGCCGCGTTCTTGTATTTTGCGGCAGGATATGCTACAGTACCTGCCGTTGATTCTTTCTGCCTCTTACGAGGCTGTGCGAGGTATTTATGAAGCTGTTACGATGGTGTAAGGCCAACGCCATGCCGGTGATTGCGGTGCTGGCCGCGGCGGTGACGGCGGTGTTCGTGCCGCCTGACGCGGCCTATCTTGGCTACTACGATGTGAAGACGCTATCCTGCCTGCTGTGCGTGCTGGCGGTGGTGGGTGCGCTGCGCCGCGTGGGACTGTTTCCTCTGCTGGCGCAGAGGCTGGTGCAGGTGTTCCACACCACCCGCGGCGCGGTGACGGCGCTGGTAGGTATCACGCTGGTGGGCTCCATGCTGCTGACCAACGACACGGCACTGCTGACGTTCCTGCCCCTCAGCTGGTTTGTGCTGGAGCGCACCGGCCAGACGAAATGGACTGCGCTGACATTCATTCTGCAGAACTGCGCCGCCAACCTGGGCGGTATGCTGACGCCCTTCGGCAATCCCCAGAACCTGTATCTGTTCAACCACTACAACATCCCTAACGGGGAATTCCTGTCCATTATGCTGCCGCCGTTCCTGCTGTCCACGGCGCTGATCCTGCTGTGCTGTCTGTTTCTGCCCCGTGAAGGGCTGACTGTCCCCCGGCAGGAGACACTGCCGGACAAGCGTCGTACTGCGGTATACGGCGTACTGTTCTGCGTGGCGGTGGCTATGGTGCTGCGGGGAATCCCCTACTGGCTGGGACTGCTCGTTATCGTGATGGCTCTGCTGGTGCTGGATCGCCGTGCGCTGCTGGGCGTGGACTGGGGACTGCTGGTGACATTTGCGGCGTTTTTCACCTTTTCGGGCAACATGGCGCGGATTGAGCCGGTGCGTGAGCTGTTCCGGAAGCTGCTCACCCACGGGGCCATGCCGGTGGCGGCACTGACCAGTCAGGTCATCAGCAACGTACCGGCAGCCATCCTGCTGAGCCGGTTCACCGACGACTATCGAGGACTGCTGGTGGGCGTGAATATCGGCGGCGCGGGGACGCTGGTGGCGTCACTGGCCAGCCTGATCACTTTCCGGGAATACACAAAGCACGTCAAGGGGCAGACGGGGCGGTTCATGGTGCTGTTCTCCGCCATCAGCTTCGGTTTTCTAGGCGTCCTGTTGGCAGCCATGACACTCTGGATGCGGTGAAATGAGTAAACTAGAGCTCCTGCCCCATGGGCAGGAGCTCTAGTTTGTTATTGTGGTGCAGTTTGATCAGCTCACATCACCTGTGCCATGAAGCTGCCCATGGTCTGTGCGGCTTCGTCCTGCTTTTGACGGGTGGCGTGGGTGTAGGTGCGCAGGGTGAATCCCGCATCGTAGTGTCCCAGCATACTGCTGACAGTTTTCACGTCCACGCCGTTTTGTAAAGCCAGCGTGGCAAATGTGTGTCTGAGATCGTGAAAGCGTATATGCGGCAGTCAGCTCACCCTTGCGCAGTCCGCTGACCAGTTCCAGATAAAACATGGGCAGCAGTCCCCGTTTCTCTGCGGCGTCAAGGTAAGTTTTGATGTGTTCCGGTTGGAGGATCTGCATCTCGAATTTCTGCACCTTCGGTGCGATGCAGTCCTCGGTGGGGTTGCGGAGGATCAGCCGCTCTTTTACGGCGCGGTTCAGGGCATTGTGGAGCATCAGGTGCAAGCTGCGGACGGTGGTGCTGCTGAGTCCCGGATTGCCGTGACCGATTTTACCTCTGGTGCGGCCGCTCTCCATCAGCTCCTTGTAGAGCTTTTGCAGGTCGTGGGCGGTCGGCTTGGTGAGCTTGATGCTGCCGATGCGGGGAATGGCGTACTGCTCGATCATCAGGCGGTAGCGGTCAGCCGTGGCCACCCGCACATTGGGCTTGGCGTAGATGTCGTACCAGCTCCGCAGCCATGTGGCCACGGTATACTCGTCGACGCGGCTGACATCGACGCCCTTGCTGGCCTCCATGGCGGCGGCCAGCTTCGCTTTGCACTCCGCCTGGGTCTTGCCCAGGACATTTTTGATGATGCGCTTGCCGGTTTCGGGGTTGTAGCCAGCGCTGTAGCGGCCCTCCCAGCGACCATCGCTGCGTTTGCGGATGTTACCTTCACCGTTGGCGCGTTTCTTGGACATGGAATCAGCTCCTTGGCTTTTGTTAGCCAACATACATACCACAAAGTTGCCGGAATAGCTACTACATTTGTGTCCTTTCCGCTTTCGACGGAAGGGCGCACACCCGCGCTGCCGGTACAGCGCCAAAAACTGTCGGCCTCCATGGGACTGCCTTCGTACAGGGGGTCAGAATGCCCTACGGGGCCCATGAATGCCTGAGACCACACCGGGGTGTGGACCTCACCGGAAGGCTGCGAGATCAGGCTTTCGCCTAAGAACAATATAAGATATGCACCGGGAGACGTCAAGTCGGGGCGAATGACGGAGGTTTCTCCATTGCAATATGTCATATCCTGTGCTATAATGCACTCGAACTGAATAACGGGGCAGCGTGAGCCGGGTTTATCCCGGCGGCGGAATGGGGTGAGAGGCCCCGCGAGACGGTCACTGTGATGCCGGTTTATTCGGCTAAGTCAGATACGCAAGGCGTTGCTCCCGGGCCGTTGCCAGTACCGGGGCCAAAGTTGTTGCGAAATTGCTTCACCCGGCTGCCTATGGCGGCCGGGTGATTTTTTGCTGCCAGGCACCATTTCAAGCCGCCGGGGCGGGGGAGGACGGCAGACCTTTCCCGTCCCGCTTTCCAGAAAAATTTTGCGCTATTTGTCGTTCCTTTCATGTTCCCGAGACCCGGGCCGTGCTGTAGAGGACGCGGCCCGGGGGGAGGGAAACAGGGGGCGTGAGATATAGGGTATTACGGATTGCCACGGGCGCGGTGCGCCCTCGCAATGACAAAAAGTGTGTGATTGCTTCGGCATTTACATAAATAAAAAGAATGAAAGGAAAAAGAAATGAAAAAGAGAATCATTTCTCTGCTGCTGGCGCTTATCATGGCGCTGTCACTGCTTCCCGTGAGCGTGCTGGCGGCAGACGACCACACAGGCCAGGTCCATGTGACGGTGGAAAACACCACATGGACCAAGGCCGACGGCGCACCCTGGGAGGGGACGCTGGTGGACGAGTGGGTCACCCTCAAGGCTGACTCCACCATGATGAGCTGCATCGTGGACGCGCTGACGGCCAAGGGCTATACCCAGACCGGCGCGGACACCGGCTACATCAGCGAAATCAACGGCATCAAGGAGAAGGACGCGTCGAAGGATTCCGGTTGGATGGGTACCCTCAACGACTGGTTTACCAGCGAGGGCTTCGCCAAATACACCGTGGCCAACGGCAAGCTGAAATCCGGCGACGAGATCGCCGTGCAGCACACCTGCAATCTGGGCGCGGACATCGGCGGCTCCTTCGACACCAGCGACAAGAGCCTCAAGGCCATCGCCCTCAGCGCGGGCGAGCTGATCCCGGCATTCTCCAGCGACGTGCATGACTACACCATGATTCTGCCCGCGGACGTGACGGCGCTCACCGTGACCCCCACCGCCAGCAACAAGCAGAACCGCGTCCGCATCTATGTGGGCGGCACGGAGTATGGCCGCAAGGATGCCATTCCCGTTCAGGTGGGCACCGTTATCACCCTGAAGGTGGGCAATGACGGCGATGCCGCCCCGGAGACCTACACCATCGCCCTCCAGGCGGCGGGCACCCTCCTCTCCGGCGACAATGTATCCCTCACCTCCATCCATCAGGACGGCTCCGCCGGTACCAAAGTGGCCCTGACCTTTGACAAGGAAACCGCCGCCTTTACCGGCAAGCTGGCAAACTACACCCATCTCAAGCAGTATAACGACGGCGGCTTCACTGTCACCCTCTCCGACCTGCCCGCAGGGGCCACCGCCCAGCTCAAGAGCAGCAGCGGCAAGGTCCTGGCGGACTTTGAAAACGGCGTGGCTTCCACCCCGGCGAATCAGTTCACCGGCAGCGGCTCGGCCTATTTCTACATCGCCGTCACCGCCCAGGGCCGCACGGAGAATTACAAGCTGACCCTCACCAAGCCCGGCGACTACTACTGGGGGAGATTTATTTTCAGCGGAACCCCCGATTTCGACAAGGAAAATGTATTCTACGGCTATCCCGAGGGTACTCTGTTCCAGACAGATGAAAACGGCAAGCCCACAGGCGAGACCGGCTATGCCAAGGGCTGCTGGAATTATACCGTGTATGTTTCCCCTGCGGTGGGCAGCTTCGGTGTTTCGTATTTTATGAACGTAATGGGCAATTCGGGCCTGAAAACATTAAAATCGAAGATTTTAGTGGACGGTGAGGTTCATATTGCCGAGCGGAAGGCACTTGTACCTGTCATGCAGGCGTTTGCCAAAAAACCTGTTCCCTTGAAAAAGGATAAAACGGTAATCGAATTCGTTGGCACCAACAGTAAGGATGAGAAAATTGAAATCCACACTACCGTCACGGTGATTGTGGTCAAGACTACTCCGGCGGAGCTGACCGAGTTTATCAGCGCTCTGCCGAGCACCGATAATCTGACGTATTCCGAGCACTACAAGATCGTCATGAGCTATCAGCGCGCTTATAACAGATTTACCGACGAGGAAAAGGCACAGCTGTCCGCCGAGACGGTGAAAAAGCTGCAGGATTCCGTGGCCCGGATGGAGGAGCTGAAAAAGCGTCACGAGGACGGCATTCAGGCATGGATCGACCTGGTGAACACCTTTGCCGGGAAAGTGACCGCGGAAAACTATGCCCAGTATTATGACGCCGTGCAGGATGCCCAGGTGAAGTATCTGGAGCTGTCCGACGCACAGCGTGCGGAGTTTTCGTACATTAACTCTGCGGAAAACGCCGCAGTCATGACGGCCTACAAGGCTGCGTACCGCACCGTCAACGAGCAGTCCATTCTGGACGGCAGCTCCATCGGCAAGCCCACGGAGTATTACGACGACTTCATGATGGGTGCCAACCACTATAATCTGGACCTGGGGCATGAGGATACCTATTATCCCGCCGTGTTCCGGGAGATCTGGACGAACCGTCCGACTTCTCTCTATCCGGCTTACGCAGGTGAAAAAGGTCTGCCCTATACGCTGCCCGGCATCCTGAAGTTCGACATCAAGGACGACAGCATCTTCGAGATCAAGGAAGTGGAGGGCGTCTATGAGGACGGTGGCCTGAGCAGCTTTGGCAATACTCCGGCCATGAAGTATTATCTGGTGCCCAAGAAGGCGGGCACCACCACCTTTACCGTTACCTTTACGGACAAGGCGGGCAATTTCTATGGTCAGATTCCGGAGATTCCCGTCCATGTCAATAGTCCCGAGGAGACGGCTATCCAGGATCTGAACAAGAACCTGACAAACTTCACTTCTCTGAGCAACACCAGCAAATACGACAACTGGACCTACGACTACGGCACCCAGGGCGCGCCTTTCACCTTTAAGGTAAGCGGCACCAACGCCAAGGTCAGCGTCTATAATTATCTCCAGTACAACACCGACGGTACCCCCGTCAAGACCGACTACACCCCCGATGAAAGCGGCAATGTGACCATCCTCATCAAGGACGGCTACAACGGCATCGAGGTCACCGCCGACTATCAGGGACAGACCGTCACGCAGGTCTACTCCCTCAAGGGCAAGGTCACCCGCTATGTGCAGGAGAACATCTCCCGCCCCGGCGAGGCCCTGCGCACGGGAGACACGGCGGGTATCTGGATCATCGGGCGGCCTACCAATATCCACAAGATCCTCCGTATTTATAACCCTGCGACCACGACGGTGTTCTATACGGATATGCCTCTGCAGAGCGTAGTAAATACAGACAACGGGCACGATATTAACCGTATTGATGAAAATGGTTCGGAAAAACAGGTAGCTCGTCAGCCCCGCATTGCGGCCTATCTGACGGAATCCGGCACGATCACCCTCACCAAGGGCAGCTCCGATAGCCGGGGCTACGGCTCTAAACCCGACAGCGAGGGCGATCAGGGCAACACCGGCGGCATCGCCGATTCCACCCGCTATGGCTTCGGTATGCTGGCAGATATTACGCTGCAGGTGGAGGAGAACCCCAACTTCAAACTGGAGCCCAAGTATGAGACCGTGGCCGAGAACGGCGGGCAGGTCAAGGCTGGGGACAAGCTTACCATCTCCATCCCCACGCTGCCCATCGAGCAGCTGGCCCAGGACTATAAGCTGCAGTACTGCCTGCTGAACTACTCCACCAATATTCCCGGTGCGGAGTACATTTTCTCCAAGTGGTCCAAGGGCGGCGACTCCTGGGAGGGCGAGGGCACTACCCCCGTCGGCCCCGAGGTGGCGCTCAAGAGCATCACTTTCACCGTGCCCAAGACCACCCCGGCGGGCACCTACAGAATTCATGGCGGCTATCTGGATGTTACCCACAGAAGCGGCGGATACGATTGGCTGGATGTCTATGCGAAGTTCTATCAGATGGAGATCAGCGACCTGACTATCACCGTTTTGAAGGGCGACATCGAGACCGTGGAGGACCTTATTGACGCCATCGGCGCCAATGTCACCCTGAATAGCGAGGCCGCCATCAACGCCGCCAAGTCCGCCTACGACGCCCTCTCCGACGAGGACAAGGCCCTGGTGGACGCCGATAAGGTGGACGCTCTCACCGCCGCTATCATTAGGCTCAACCAGCTCAAGCATGCGGACCTCATGGCAAACCTGGATACCATCTATAAGACCACCGGCGACTTCATCCAGGGCCTGGGCACCCCCACGGTGAGCTCCACCGGCGGCGAGTGGATGGTCATCGGCCTGGCCCGCAGCGGCCGCACCGTGCCCGCCGGGTACTATGACAATGTGGTGGAGTATGTGAAGGCCAAGGCTGACGCCAATGAGCGTCTGCACCGGGCGAAGGTCACCGACAACGCCCGGGTGATCCTGGCCCTGACGGCCATCGGCAAGGATGTCACCAATGTGGGCGGCCACAATCTGCTGAAGGGCCTGGATAACATGGCCTATGTGCAGAAGCAGGGCATCAACGGCCCCATTTTCACCCTTATTGCCCTGGATAGCCACAATTACCCCACCATGGGCGATGTGACCCGGGAGAAGCTGATTCAGGTGATCCTGGCCGCCCAGCTCACCGACGGCGGCTGGAACCTGAGCGGCGAGAACGCCGACCCCGACATGACCGCTATGGCCATCCAGGCCCTGGCCCCCTACTATAAGACCAACGAGACCGTAAAGGCCGCTGTGGATAAGGCCCTGGAGGCCCTTTCCACCCTGCAGCGCAATGACGGCGGCTTTGGCAGCTGGGGCACCGTGAATAGCGAGTCCTGCGCCCAGGTCATCGTGGCCCTCACCGCTTTGGGTATTGATCCCATCGCGGACAGCCGCTTCGTGAAGAACGGCCTGACGGTGCTGGATGCTCTGGCCGGGTTCTATGTCACCGGCGGCGGCTTCCGGCACACCGCTGGCGGCGACCGGGATGGCATGGCCACCGAGCAGGGCTACTACGCACTGGCGGCCTACTACCGCTTCGTAAACGTCCAGACCCGGCTCTATGACATGAGCGATGTGACCATTCAGACCGGCGGCAGCAATACCCCCGCCACCGGCGATACCGGCGTACTGGTTTGGGTCATCGCCCTGCCCGTGACGATTCTCGCCGCAGCCTTCGTCCTCAAGCGCAAGGAGCGGGAGGCGTAAGCCAAAAAGAAAAAACCTAAGCGGCAAAATAAAACAGCACCCCCGGGGCCTCTTGCATGACAAGAGACCCCGGGGGTTTTGATTGGCAGATACAGCAGCTCACTTTTGAGCGTCCCGCATAAATTTTCCCCGGGCAAAGAAGGCGAAAGACCCCGGGGATGCCCGAAGCCTTTCACCTTATCCCATATTCAGCTCAGCAGGGCGGCCAGGAGGGTCAGGACGGCTACGGCGGCCCAGAAAAGGAGCTTCTGCCGCAGCATACGCCGGACGTCCACGGACGTGTTACTCCGCCAGCTTCCGGCCCATGGCCTGGCAGGCGGCCAGCACATCGTCGTCGGGAGCCTCGCAGCAGGTGATGCTTTCGCACACCAGGCTGATGCCCGCATCGTCGCAGTCCTTCTCCCAGCTGCGCATCCATTCGCCGTCGCCCCAGCCGTAGGAGCCGAACAGGCCCACAGACTTGCCGCCCAGCTGGTTCCTGATGCTGTCGAACATGGGCTGGAACTCCATCTCCTCCAGCACCTCGCTGCCCATGGCGGGGCAGCCCATGGCCACGGAGGACACGCCGGACAGGGAGGCGGCGGTCACCTGGTCGGGAGTCAGCAGGGAGGCGTCGGCCCCGGCGGCCTTCATGCCCTCCAGAACGGCGTTGGCCATGGCCTCGGTGTTGCCGGTGCCGCTCCAATAGATCACAAGCGTCTTTTTCATAAATATACTTCCTTTCAAAAATATGTCTCAAAATATGCCAATGGTTTGTCAAACGGCCACTGCCAGCTGCTCCAGCCGGTAGCCGGTCTGCCACAGGGCGCAGTAGCGCTGGGTGCAGCGACGGAAGCGGTCGAACAGAAGCTGAGCCCGCTGCTCGTCGCCGTATACCTTCCACAGTCCGGCGCACTTGAAGTCCTCGGCCCGGTGGTCGATGAACCCCTGCACATCCTCCGGCGGGTAGCTGAGGAACAGCCCCACCTCGTGGGGAAATTCCTCCTCCGTGCGCAGCCGCTGCACCAGCCGCGCCACACACTGTCCGCAGCTGCCGCAGGGGTAGCCCGCCTGCCGCAGCAGGCGGCAGGACAGATCGTCGTCCAGATCCCGGCGCAGGGCCTGGGGCCGGTACAGATACAGCAGCGCCCTTCCCTGGCCCAGCCGCATGGGCAGCAGGCACAGCCCACGGGGCACCAGCACCCGGTTCATCCGCCGGATGTCCGCCAGCAGCTGCTGACGGGAGTCATAGGGGCAGGGAAACAGACTGCCGGTCTTGATGCCGGCCAGAGTGGGCGCGCACTGGCGCACCACCGTCTCCTCCGCCGGTCTCATCCTGCGTGCTTCTCCAGAATTCCCCGCAGAGCGGACAGGGAGCTGGTGTGGCAGCGCTCGATGATGGTGTTCTGGCCCTTCAGCTGGCTGAGGGCCCCCTGCACCATCTTGTGGGACATGGTGCCGGTGAAAAAAATCATCAGGTCGGGGCTGCCCAGCTTGTTCCGCAGGCCCCCGGCAGGCTTGGTGAATACCTTGGCCTGGCACCGGTACGTCTGACAGAGCTCCTTATACCGCCGCTCCATACACTCGTTTCCTCCCAAAATCACAACGCTCATAGCGATCTCCCTTCTATGGTTAAAGCGCTTTAACTACTGATTTGTAAAAACAGCGTCTCCCGGACGCCTTGTATGAGGATAGTATACGCAAAGGCAGGAGCCGTATCCACTCCAAAACGGCGGATACGGCTCCAAAATGAATTTTTCGGCAGGGGAGGGACAGAAGAAAAGCAGACCTGCCAGAAGGCGGCCCCTTTATCAGGAGCCGCCCTCTGGCAGATGAAAGAAGATGAGAATCAGCGGAGAAAAGAGAGAAGATGAAAAGAGAACTACGAGCGAAAACCACGCAAACGCTTCTGCCTGCTATCTGAAAACGCCTGTCAGTCCAGGACGTTGGAGACCACCAGCCAGCGGCCTGCATCCTGATGCAGGGTCACGCTGCCGCCTGCGCAGCGCAGGGTCACGGTACCATCGGGGCTGTGGTACCCATACTGGAAGCGGACGTAGCCTGCGTCACCGGCAGGGCCGTAGTATGCGTCGAAATCCGCCAGATAGGTGAGGCCGTCAAAGGCCGCGTCGGACATATCCGCCAGGCTCAGGCCCGTGTACCGCAGCAGCAGATCCTCCAGCTCCGATGCCGTCAGGCGGGCATAGCCCTCGGCACCCAGCTGGTACAGCTCCCGGTCGGACAGGTCCCGGCTCCCGGCGCCGCCGGTGAACAGGGCAGTCAGGTCCATGTCCGCAGCCCGGTCAAAGGAGACAGACAGAAACAGGTTGGGCCCCTGGGCAGGCAGCACGTTGAAGCAGCTGCCGCCGAACCAGCGGAGCTCCTGCTCTGTCAGCAGGCTGGCCCCCTGGGGCAGGGTCACCCGGGGCTCCTCCGCCGGGGCTGCGTCCTGTCGGACCGCCGGGGCGGAGAAATGCACAGGCTCGACGGCATTCCTCGCTACGCTCTGCCCGCGCAGGCCGCAGGCACACAGCCCCAGCATCAAGCACACTGCCAGCAGCAATACCGTCTTTTTCATGGCGACTCCTTTCCCAAGGTGAATGTTGGTTTTTCCCTTACTGTACTTGCAGTATACAGGAGTTTCTCAGCAAAATCATCTCAAAATGGTGAATAACGGTTACAATCCGGTAACAAAGCGGTTAAAATTTGGTACACTTTTTCGGCGGTTGCAATGGTGGGGGAAATGAGGTATAATAATAAAATTGGTGTATCTTACACAGGAGGGAACCCTGCCTTATGTGGTATTTTCTTTTGTTTGCCGCCCTGTTGGGGGCGGACCAGCTTATCAAATACTGGACGGTGGAGCACCTGGCTCTGGGAGAGTCGGCGGCGTTTTGGCCGGGCGTCATGCGGCTGACCCGGGTGCATAACTATGGCGCGGCCTGGTCCAGCTTTTCCGGCCAGACCGCGGCCCTGGCGGTGGTGACGGTGCTGCTGATGGCGGCGGTGGCGTATCTGCTGGTGCGGCGCATCGTGCGGCATCCCCTGGGCGTGATCGCGGGGCTGATGATCCTGGCCGGGGGCGTGGGGAACCTCATCGACCGGTTGTTCCGGGGCTATGTGGTGGACATGTTCGACCTGACTCTATTTTCCTATCCGGTGTTCAACTTTGCCGACTGCTGCGTGGTGGTGGGGGCCATTCTGGGGGCCGTGTACTACCTGTTTTTATACGATAAATACGACAAGAAGGACAAAAAACATGGAAACGACCCGGCTGACGGTGACAACTGAGGAGGCGGGGCAGCGGGCGGACAGCCTGCTGGCCCGGCGGCTGGAGGGG
>ENA-ORTV01002830-ORTV01002830.1-human-gut-metagenome-genome-assembly--contig:-NODE-2830-length-15520-cov-2.602651_pt1 | contig 15520 bp, 10 predicted proteins | sample MGYA00241915_ERZ509194 | MGnify/ENA primary metagenome ERZ509194 (study PRJEB26280, sample SAMEA2338810) | human gut metagenome | biome: human gut; feature: human-associated habitat; material: faeces... | reverse complement strand
TTTGAACGTGCAGGAGAAGAAATTCATCAGATTGGAAATAACGTTACCATTCGTTTTGAACAGATGGATTTTGGCGAAAAAGGAACAAAGAGTCTTGTAATTTGTGGAAGTACTCCGCTTGAAAAGAATACGATTATTCTGAAATTTGCCAAAGATGGAGTTGAAGAACAGAGAATGGTTGAATTTATGGGAACAAAGACGAAACAGAGCTTTGAGATAGAACCGATTTACGGAGTTAACGATGTAAGTCTGGTATTCCTTCCGGGAAGCAACTTTAACTTTACGAGTATCTGTTTTTGCGAAGCATAAAAAATAAGACAGGGACTGCATGGGAAAAACAGGCAGTCCTTGTTTTTATTAAGGTGTTAATTCGCAAGATGTGAGCAATTTATGAGGAAAGATATGGAAAATAGCCAGAAGAAATAGCAAAAATTGGGCATTTTTTAGCAAGATGTGACTAGCCAAATGGGAAAATGCATAAAAACATACAAGTATTATGCACATGTTGCTAAAATAATGGCAAAAAAAGAAATGCATAAGCGCTAACCGTACGATATAATTAGCTTATCAAGTGGAACACAAGAAAGTTTAGTTGAAAGGGAGGAGCAACGAAATGAAAAAACAGAAAGACAATGTACAGGTTCCGCAGTCGGGTCAGATAGCAGTTAATACAAAAGAACATTCACTGCTGAGACATATTAAAAAAGAGTGGAGATTATATTCTTTAATGATTATCCCTCTTTTATATTACATTATTTTCAAGTATGTACCGGTAGTCGGAAATATCATTGCTTTCAGACGCTATAAGGGAGGTCCGAATATCCTTGGTGAATATTGGGTAGGATTTCGGTACTTTGAACAGTTTATCAAAGACCCTCAGTTCTGGCAGGCATTTTGGAACACACTGAGATTAAGTATCGGATATTTATTAGTGCGTTTCCCGGTTACTTTAATCTTTGCACTTCTTCTGAATGAAATCAGAAAGAAAATGTGGAAGAAATCCGTGCAGACAATTTCTTATCTGCCACACTTTATCTCACTGGTAGTTGTCTGTGGTATGGTAAAAGAATTGTTAGCAGCACAAGGACCAATCAACAAATTGATTGAGATGTTTGGAGCTGATAAAATCGCATTTATGTCTGAACCAGGTTGGTTCGATTTTGTATACATCGCATCTGGTGTATGGCAGGCATTAGGATGGGGTACAATCCTTTATCTGGCAGCAATGACAGGTATTAACACTGAATTATATGAAGCAGCATCTATGGATGGTGCAGGAAGATTCCAGCAGGTTATTCATGTAACAATTCCGGGAATCATGCCAACAATCATGACCCTGTTAATCATGGATATCGGTGGTATCGTAACATCAAGTAACATGCAGAAAATCTTGTTGTTATACAACCCACTGAATCAGCAGAGAGCCGACATCATTGGAACTTTGGTATATAGAATGGGTATTACAGGTGGTAACTTCAGTTACGCCGCAGCAGTTGGTCTGTTTGAAGGTGTAATTGGTCTGATTCTTGTTACATCTGCGAACTTCTTATCTAAGAAATTTACAGAAACATCATTATGGTAGAAAGGAGTACAGGAAGAAAATGAACAATATGAAACCAACAAAAGGATATCGTGCCTTTCAGGTCATTAATACGATTATTATGATTTTTGTCATCTTTATTACCCTGTATCCTTTTGTATATCTTGTAGCACAGTCATTCAGCAGTGATGCTGCTGCAAGTGCCGGAAAAGTTACTTTTTATCCAATCGGATTTAACGTAAACACTTACAAATATATCTTAAGAGATAATCAGTTCTTCCGTTACTATGGAAATACCATTTTTTATACAGTAGTCGGAACTTTTATCTCTGTAGCATGTACAGCGCTGATTGCATATCCGCTGTCAAAGCCAAGATTAAGATTAAACAAAGTAATTACACCGTTAGTTGTATTCACCATGTATTTTGCAGGTGGTATGATTCCAAACTATATCGTAATCACACAGTGGTTAGGTCTTCAGGACAGTATGTGGTCAATCATTCTTCCAAATGCAATCAGTACATTCAACTTACTGGTTATGAAATCTTTCTTCGCAGGACTTCCGGAAGAACTTGAAGAAGCAGCAGCAATCGACGGAATGAATACTTATCAGATTTTCTTAAAAATCATTATTCCGTTATCCAAACCAATCATTGCAACCATGTGTCTGTTCTATATGGTAACCATGTGGAATGAATGGTTCACGCCAATGCTGTACTTAGATTCAAAAGACAAATGGCCGGTTGCTCTGTATGTAAGACAGTTAGTAGAGGGGGCAAATAATACGGAAATCGGTTCTTCCGATGCAAGTAGTGTACAGGCAACTGTAAAATCTGCAACCATGGTATTAACATCTATCCCGATTATCTGTGTTTATCCATTCGTACAGAAATACTTTGTACAGGGTATGACAATCGGAGCAGTAAAAGGCTGATACTTAACAAGTTTTAACAGGGTACGCCAAGGCGTACCCGCATATAAGGAAATTTATAATTTAACTATGTGAATTGCGTATGATTAAACGTACGTTAAAAAATCATAACTTAAGGAGGTAATTATGAAAAAGAAACTCGTAGCAATGACACTTGTGTTAGCTATGGCTGGCACTACATTAGCAGGCTGTGGCGGCAGCAAATCATCAGACAGCAAAGACGGACCGACTCTTTCAGCAGAAGATGCAGACAAAGACCTTGATTACACTTATGGAGAAGACGAAACTTTCCATTCAGACGAAGCAGTAAAATATTCCATGATGTACTCTGACCATGAAAACTATCCTTACAATGAGGACTGGTTACTTTGGAAAGCAATCGAAGAAAAAACAAATGTAACATTTGACCTGACAATCGTTGCAAGAACAGACTACAATGATAAAGTTTCTGCTTCTGTAAACAGTGGTAGTGCTCCTTACATCATTCCAAAAACTTATGATTCTACTGCTTACGAAGACAGCGGTCAGATTGTTCCAATCAGTGACTGGGTTCAGTACATGCCGAACTATCAAAAATGCGTAAAAGACTGGGGCATGGAAGACGACTTACAGCAGATTCTGGCATCCAACGGTAAATACTATCGTCTGCCGGGTATGTGGGAGACAACAGCTGGTGGTTACTCTCTTGCAATTCGTAAAGATGTATTTGAAGCAGCAGGTGTAGACCTTTCAAATGAAAGCTCCTGGACATGGGATGACTTTTATGAAGCATTAAAGAAAGTAAAAGAATATACAAAAGCAGATTATGTATGGTCTGATGGATTTGGGTTCGGAAGTACCATGAATATCGCTGCAACAGTTTATAACGTAACAGGTGGTTACTCCAATGACGGTGGTGACTGGGGCTTAAAAGATGGTACAAAATTTGACTTTGATAAAGGAGAATTCTACTTCGCTGATACAACAGACGAATACAAAGAATACCTCACAATGTTCCACAAAATGTACGAAGATGGTTTAATTGACCCTGAAACATTTACACAGGATACCACACAGGCGCAGGCAAAATTCTTCCGTGGTGATTCTTATGTCTTAAATATGAACTATCAGATTTATTCTGATATCCAGAATGGTAAAATGCAGGTCGATGGAGCTGAATTATACTTCCTGACTCCTCCGGCAGGTTCCGCAGGACAGTTAAAAGTTTCCAGCGCAGCTGGTCGTCTTGAAAATGGTATTATGATTACTCAGAATGCTTTAGATGAACTTGGTGAAGAAGGATTTATCAAAATGCTTCGTTTTATCGACTGGTTATGGTACTCAGACGAAGGACAGACTTTATGTCTGTGGGGTGTTGAAGGTGAAACCTATACAAAAGATGATGATGGAAATATCGTATTAAACTCTGACATCTACTACAATGGTATTAACCCAGGTGCAGAAAAACAGTTAAACGTAGACTATGGATTTGGTAACGGTGTATTTGCTTACGGCGGTTCTAAAGAACTTCAGTATTCTAAATTCTCTGATGGAGAAAAAGAATGGAACGAAAGAGTAAATGCAAGCAAAGAAGATATCCAGTTAAAACCACCAATTCTTGCTGATGAAATGCAGAAAGAAGAAATGAACTTAGTTAAGACTCCTCTTATGGACTATGTAAATACAGCAGCTCTGGAATTCATCACTGGTAAACGTGATCTGGATAAAGACTGGGATGCTTACGTAAAAGACTGTGAAAACAAAGGCAGCCAGAAATACGTAGACGAAGCAAACGAAATTTATCAGGATACAAAAGACCTTCTTAAATAATTAAAATAAGCAGTAACCAGAGAAAAGAATCTGGCAGCGCAAGCTGTCGGGTTCTTTTTAGAACAAAAAACATGGAAATAAACCTGGAGGATGTATGGCTACATTAGAAATTTCAAAGAATAAGGGACTTTATTTTGTAATTCCAGAAGAATGTGGAACCGGTGTGAAAAAAGTAGCAGGCAAAGTGGCAAAAGATGTAGAGGGGACACTCTCATTTTGTCCTGAAATCTGTGAAACAGCTGTACCGGCAAAACAGGCAGTGATTGCAGTGACTGCAGGAAGCGGAAAACTGGCAGAAACACTGTGCAGTAAGATTTCAAAACTTGGACAGGTAGAAGGAAAACGGGAATCTTATGCGTTTATTGTGGCAGAAAATCCGGTAGAAGGAATTGAAAGCGCACTTGTTATTTACGGAAGTGATAAACTTGGAACCATTTATGGACTGTTCCATCTGTCAGAGTTGTTAGGTGTGACAGCAATGGTTGACTGGGGAGACTGCCAGTACGTGAAACAGGACTCTTTTATTTTAAAAGAAGAGGATTCTTTTGTATCAAAAGAGCCGTCTGTGAAATACAGAGGATTTTTCATCAATGATGAATGGCCATGCTGTGGAAACTGGGCAACTTCTCATTTTGGAAGTTTCAATGCAAAAATGTATGACCATATTTTTGAATACCTCCTCCGTATGAAAGGAAATTATTTATGGCCGGCGATGTGGGCGGAAAACTTTATGTTAGACGGTCCGGATTTGGAGTCTATGAAATTGGCTGATGAATACGGAATTTATATCGGAATGTCTCATCATGAACCTTGTATGCGTTCCGGGGCAGAATACAGCAAGGTGAGAGGACCGAAAAGTCCGTATGGAGATGCATGGAGCTATGTGACAAACAAAGAAGGAATCTTAAGATTCTGGGAGGACGGTGTGAAACGAAGCATCGGTCACAATGTATTTCCAACAGTCGGAATGAGAGGAGAAAACGACAGCAAGATGCTGGGCGAAGATTCTCTGATTTCCGATAATGTACGTCTGTTAAAAGAAATTATTACAAAACAGCGTGAGATGATTCATGAACATCTGGAAACAGACGGAAAGAAAGTACCGCAGTTATTTGCAGTTTATAAAGAAGTAGAAGATTACTATTTTGGTGGTGGAAGCGAAGAAGGACTGCGTGGATTTAAAGAACTTGAGGACGTAACCTTACTGCTTTGCGAAGACAACTGGGGCAATATGAGAGCACTTCCGGAAGCATTTGAGAGAAATCATAAAGGTGGATTTGGAATGTATTTCCATTTGGATTATCATGGAGATCCTGTTTCTTATGAATGGGTTTCTTCTACCGAACTTTCCAAGATTTGGGAGCAGATGACAGAAGCTTATGAATACGGAGTAAGAGAACTCTGGATTGTCAATGTCGGAGATGTGAAATTCCAGGAATTTCCGTTAAATTACTTTATGGATTTGGCATATGATTTTGAAAAATGGGGTTCTTTGGCACCGAACAGCACAAAAGAATATACCAAAGCATGGATAGAGTCTGTATTTGGAAGCTATACTTCAAAAGAAGAACGAGAAGAAATTCAGGAAGTATTAGAAGGCTATTTGAAAATCAATGCATTAAGAAAACCGGAATCTTTAAATGATACGGTTTACCATCCGGCACATTACTTAGAATGTGAAAAACTGCTCTCTTTTTGTGGAAAACTCGAGGAAAAGAATGAAAGGCTGTGGAAAATTTTAGAAGAGCGTGGTATGGGAGATGCTTACTTCAGTATGATTTATTTCTCAGCAGAAGCATCCTTTAATTTACTGAAAATGCATCTTTATTCTGGAAAAAACCACTTATATGCTTCTCAGGGCAAAGCGGTTGCAAACGAGTATGACAAGCTAGTGGAAGCCTGCATCGAAAAAGATGAAGCTTTGAAAACTCAGATGGCAGAATTTAAAGATGGAAAATGGGCAGGAATGGAACTGGCTTCTCATATTGGATTTACAAACTGGAATGATGAAGACTGGAGATATCCGGTGCGTCACATCGTTCGTCTGCCGAAAAAACCGAGACTGGTTGTGACAAGAGCAGATAAAACACAGCATTATACGAACCAGTATTTCCCGATTACACTTGTGATTGATGATTTCGTAGTTTCTTCTAGCAAAAAGGCTAAAATTCAAATTGCAAATGGTGGTCAGGGAAGCGTAAAATGGAAGATACAGGAAGGTGCAAGAAAAGTCGGATTAGATGGAATAGCACACGAATCCGGAGAAGGAAGCAGATGCGAATGGCTGGAATTTTCCCAGATATCAGGAGAGACTACACTTCAGGACGAAGTTGAAATTTCTTTAAAAGAAGAAAATCTCCCGCTTGGAGAAGAAGTATCCTGCAGTTTTGAAATTAAGACAGAAACTGAGTTTGTTCCGGTTCTGGTAAAAGCACTGAAAAAAGATACCAGTGCACTTCCGGAAGGTGCATTTCTTGCAGAGCATGGCATGTTTGTAATAGACGCTGTACATTATGCAGATAAACATGCAGGGCTGTATGAGGGAGAAGCCGTAGAGTTTGAAGAACTGTATGATTTTGGAAAATATCAGAGCGGAATCAAGGCATTTCCGGTAACGTCGTCATTTGATTCAAAAGAAAATGCCCCTTCTGTTACTTATGAACTTTACAGCGAAGAAGAAAAAGATTGTTTTTTAAATCTTTATACTTCTCCTGCGAATCCACTGATTTATGGCGGAAAACTTTCGGTGGAAGTTTCTGTAAATGAAGGAGCCGGAAAGCTGGTTGAATTTACAAAAGCCGGTTACAAGGGTGGAGAACCGGGCTGTATACCATGGGAACAGGCAGTATTAAATCAGGAACACGTAGGAAGTACAGAGATTTCTTTGAAAAAGGGACTCAATAAAATTACAGTATTTGCAAGAGAAGCCGGAATGGTATTAGAACGTCTGGTGGTTTATCCAAAAGATATAGAACGTGCGGTATCTTATCTTGGAGAAAAAGAATGCATCAGGGTAACACCTGCAGAGAAATAAATCAGGTACTTATAAAATCGAATACAGAAAAAAGAAAGTGAGGAATTAAACAATGGCAGTCAAAATGAAAATGAAGACAGCAGTAATGACAGATTTACAGAAAGTAGAAATTCAGGAACGTGAAGTTCCGACACCGAAGAGTGATGAAGTACTTGTAAAAGTAGAATATGTAGGAATCTGTGGTTCTGACTTACATTACTATGAATCAGGAAGAATCGGAGATTTCATCGTAGAAACTCCTTTCGTACTGGGACATGAAGCAGGTGGTACTGTTGTGGAAGTTGGCGAAAATGTAAAACACTTAAAAGTTGGTGACAGAGTTGCCTTAGAGCCAGGAAAAACCTGTGGAAAATGCGAATTCTGCAAACAGGGTAAATACAATCTGTGTAAAGACGTTGTATTCTTCGCAACTCCGCCGGTAGACGGTGTATTCCAGGAGTATGTTGCACATGAAGCTGACCTTTGCTTTAAACTGCCGGAAAACGTAAGCACAATGGAAGGTGCATTAATTGAGCCATTAGCAGTTGGTATGCATGCCGCAAATCAGGGAGGTGCTCATCTCGGACAGACAGCAGTTGTGACAGGTGCAGGATGCATCGGTCTTGTAACTCTGCTTTCTTTGAAAGCAATGGGTGTATCTAATGTAATTGTAGTTGATATTATGGAAAAACGTCTGCAGAAAGCATTGGAACTTGGAGCAACAGCAGTTATCAACGGAAAAGAAGAAGATACGGTTGCCCGCATTATGGAACTGACAGGTGGAAGAGGATTTGACCTCGGAATCGAAACCGCAGGTTCTCAGATTACAGCTTCCCAGTTAATAAAAGGTGCAAATAAAGGCGCAACTATCGTATTTGTCGGATACAGTGCAAGCGGTGAAATGACACTGCCAATCGGTATGGCACTTGACAAAGAACTGACATTTAAAACTGTATTCCGTTACAGAAATATTTATCCGATGGCAATCGATGCAGTTGCTTCCGGAAAAATCAATATCAAAGATATCGTAACAGACTACTTTGAGTTAGATGATATTCAGAATGCACTGGATTCCTGCGTAAAGAATAAAGCAGATATCGTAAAAGGTGTAATTAAAGTCTGCTAATAAAATAGTCTGCTGATAAATAAAGAGAGAAATTGAGGAAAAAGATGAGAGACAGAAAAAAAGCAAGAGAACGGGCAGAAGCACTGGTTTCACAGATGACAGTAGATGAGATGGCAAGTCAGTTAAAATTCGATGCTCCGGCAATTGAAAGACTTGGAATTCCTGCATATAACTGGTGGAATGAAGGACTTCACGGAGTAGCAAGAGCCGGTACAGCAACCGTATTCCCACAGGCAATCGCAATGGCGGCAGCGTGGGATACAGATTTAATGAAGGCAGAGGCTTCTGTTATTTCAGAAGAAGCACGTGCAAAATATAATGAGTCTATAAAGCATGGAGACAGAGACATTTACAAAGGGCTTACTTTATGGTCTCCAAATGTAAATATTTTCCGTGACCCAAGATGGGGAAGAGGACATGAAACTTACGGGGAAGACCCGACTTTAACATCCAGACTTGCAGTTCCATTTATCGAAGGACTGCAGGGTGATGGAGAATATTTAAAGACAGCAGGATGTGCAAAACATTTTGCAGTTCACTCCGGACCGGAAGCACTTCGTCATTCTTTCGATGCAAAAGCAAACAAGAAAGATATGTATGAAACCTATCTTCCAGCTTTTGAAGCCTGCGTAAAAGAAGCGGATGTAGAAGCAGTGATGGGAGCTTACAACCGTACAAACGGAGAACCGTGCTGTGCAAGTGAAGAACTGATGGAACACATTCTTCGTGAAGACTGGAAGTTTGAAGGTCATTATGTGTCAGACTGCTGGGCAGTCCGTGATTTCCATGAACACCATATGGTAACCAAAAACGGTGTAGAATCTTCAGCACTGGCATTAAATAAAGGCTGTGACTTAAATTGTGGCTGTACTTATCTGTGTTTAAAAGAAGCATTAAATAAAAGACTGACCACAAAAGAAAAAGTAAAAGAGGCTGCAATCCGTCTCTTTACTACAAGATTTCTGCTTGGAATGTTCGACGAGACTGAATTTGATAAGATTCCGTATACAGCAGTAGAATCCAAAGAACATCTGGAACTTTCCAGAAAAGCAGCAGAAGAAAGCATTGTTCTTCTTAAGAATAATGGAATCTTACCGCTCAAAAAAGAAGAACTTAAGATTATTGGTGTTATCGGACCAAATGCAGATAACAGAAGCTCTCTGGATGGAAATTATCATGGAACAGCTTCCCGTTATATTACAGTACTTGAAGGAATTCAGGACTATGTCGGCGATGATGTAAGAGTCATGTATGCAAAAGGAAGTCATTTATTTCTGGATAAAGAAGAAGCGCTTGCACAGGAAGATGACAGAGTTGCAGAAGCACTCAGCGTAGCAGAACATAGTGACGTGGTTGTATTATGTATTGGTTTGGATGAATCACTTGAGGGAGAAGAGGGAGATACCGGAAATGCTTATGCGTCCGGAGATAAAGAGGGTCTTGAATTTCCAAAGAGTCAGCAGAGACTGATGCATGCAGTATTAGAAACCGGTAAAAAAGTAATTGTATGCAACTTTACCGGAAGTGCCATGAATCTTTCCGAAGCAGAAGAAAAAGCAGAAGCAGTCATTCAGGCATGGTATCCGGGTTCACAGGGTGGAAAAGCACTGGCAAATATCTTATTTGGCGAAGTTTCTCCAAGTGGAAAACTGCCGATTACCTTCTATCGTACCTTAGATGAACTGCCTGATTTCACAGATTATTCTATGAAAGGCAGAACTTATCGTTATCTGACCGAAGAACCATTATATCCATTTGGATATGGTTTAAGCTATGGGGATGTGCAGGTGGAAAAGGCAGAATTTGCAAAAGCACCTGAAAAAGAGCAGGATGCTGAAATTCGCGTTACCGTGAAAAATCATTCTGAAGTAGCAACAAGAGATGTAGTAGAAGTGTATATCAAGAATCAGGATTCCAAGTATGCACCGGTAAATCCAGCTTTGTGCGGATTTGCAAAAGTTTCTCTTGAAGCAGGGGAAGAAAAAGAGCTGACCATTACAGTTTCAAAAGAAGCTTATAAAGTCGTAAATGACGAAGGAGAAAAGATTTTTGATTCTTCTTCCAGTGTTCTCTTTGTCGGAACAAACGGTCCGGATAAGAGAAGCGAAGCTTTAACAGGAAAGGTAACAAAGCAGTTAGTAATTAACTGGTAAAAATCAGAGCTACGAGGGCGGGAATTTCATAATTCCTGCCCTTGTTTTCGTTACTGGAAAGTGATACAATAAATAGTACTGTGGTATAGTGTAGATACGCTTATAGTATGACACTTATGTTTAAGCTAGTAATAAAATCAGGAGTATAATTAAGTATGAATATAATTGAGAAAATGTTTGGTACTCACAGCCAGCGAGAATTAAAACGTATCATGCCGATTGTAGATAAGATTGATTCCCTTCGTCCATCTATGCAGGCTCTTTCCGATGAAGAACTTCGTGGAAAAACAAGGGAGTATAAAAAACGTCTGGAAGAAGGTGAAACACTGGATGATTTACTTCCGGAAGCATTTGCAACCGTACGTGAGGCAGCAAAGCGAGTATTAAATATGGAGCACTACCGTGTTCAGTTAATCGGTGGAATTATTCTTCATCAGGGGCGTATCGCAGAGATGAGAACCGGTGAAGGTAAAACATTGGTATCTACCCTTCCGGCTTATTTAAATGCACTGGAGGGAAAAGGTGTCCACATCGTAACAGTCAATGACTATCTGGCACACCGTGATGCAGAGTGGATGGGAAAAGTTCATGAATTTTTAGGACTGACGGTAGGTGTTGTACTCAATTCCATGAAAAATGATGAGAGACGTGCACAGTATGCCTGCGATATCACTTATGTAACCAATAATGAATTAGGATTCGATTACCTGCGTGATAATATGGTAATCTATAAAGAACAGTTAGTGCAAAGGGATTTACACTATGCAATCATCGATGAGGTTGACTCGGTATTAATTGATGAGGCAAGAACACCTCTTATCATTTCCGGACAGAGTGGAAAATCCACAAAACTCTATGAAGTGTGCGATATTCTTGCAAGACAGTTAGAGCGCGGAGAAGCCAGTGGTGAAATGACCAAGATGACAGCTATCATGGGTGAGGAAATCATCGAAACCGGTGATTTTATCGTAAATGAAAAAGATAAAATCGTAAACCTGACGGAACAGGGTGTTCATAAAGTGGAAAAATTCTTTAATATTGAAAACCTGGCAGATCCGGAAAATCTGGAAATCCAGCATAATATCATTCTTGCGCTGCGTGCTCATAATTTAATGTTCCGCGATCAGGATTATGTGGTAAAAGATGATGAGGTTTTAATCGTTGATGAATTTACCGGACGTATCATGCCGGGACGTCGTTATTCAGATGGTCTGCATCAGGCGATTGAGGCAAAAGAACATGTAAAAGTAAGACGTGAGAGTAAAACGCTTGCAACGATTACCTTCCAGAATTTCTTTAATAAATATACAAAGAAATCCGGTATGACCGGTACAGCCTTGACCGAAGAAAAAGAGTTCCGTGAAATCTATGGAATGGACGTTATCGAAATCCCGACCAACCGTCCGGTTGCACGTATTGACTATGATGATGCCGTTTACATGACCAAGAAAGAAAAATTTCATGCAGTTGTTGAGGCGATTAAAGAAGCACATGCAAAAAACCAGCCGGTACTGGTTGGTACGATTACCATTGAGACGTCTGAATTAATCAGTAAAATGTTAAAGAGGGAAGGAATCCCTCATCAGGTCTTAAATGCAAAATATCATGAAAAAGAAGCCGAAATTGTTGCACATGCAGGTGAAGCCGGAATGGTTACTATTGCTACGAATATGGCAGGTCGTGGTACCGATATCAAGCTGGATGATGTAGCAAGAGAAGCCGGTGGTTTGAAAATCATTGGTACAGAGCGTCATGAATCCAGACGAATTGACAATCAGTTGCGTGGACGTTCCGGTCGTCAGGGAGACCCGGGTGAATCTCGCTTTTACATTTCTCTGGAAGATGATTTAATGCGTTTGTTCGGTTCTGAAAAACTGATGGGAGTATTTAAATCTCTTGGTGTTGCAGAAAATGAACAGATTGAACATAAGATGCTTTCCAATGCAATTGAAAAGGCACAGCAGAAGATTGAAGGAAATAACTATGGTGTTCGTAAGAACCTGTTAGATTATGACCAGGTAAATAATGAACAAAGAGAAATCATTTACAAAGAAAGACGCCGTGTACTGGACGGAGAAAACATGCGTGATTCTATCTACAAGATGATTACAGATACCGTAGAACATGCTGTAGAAATGTGCTTCTCTGATGATGTAGATACCGAAGAATGGGATTTAGAAGAATTTAATTCTGTACTCTTACCGACGATTCCATTAAAAGCTCTGACCAAAGAAGATGTCAAAGGCAAAAAGAAAAAACAGGTAGAACAGGAATTAAAAGAAGCTGCTGTCAAACTCTATGAGGAAAAAGAAGCAGAATTCCCGGAAGCAGAACAGCTTCGTGAATTAGAGCGTGTTATCCTCTTAAAAGTAATCGACCAGAAATGGATGGATCACATCGATGATATGGATCAGTTACGTCAGGGTATCGGACTTCAGGCTTATGGTCAGAGAGACCCGAGAGTCGAATACAAAATGCAGGCTTATGAAATGTTTGATAACATGATTAATAACATTCAGGAGACAACGGTTCGTCTGCTGTATCATGTAAGAATTGAACAGAAGGTAGAAAGAGAACAGGTTGCAAAGGTAACCGGTACAAATAAAGATGAATCCGGTCCGAAAAAGCCGATTCAAAGAGAAGAAAATAAAATTTATCCAAATGACCCATGTCCATGTGGAAGCGGTAAAAAATATAAACAGTGCTGTGGAAGAAAAAGAATCTAAAGCAGATACAGATAAAAGAGAACAGGCAAAAGCAAAAAGCCGGAAGGTGAACAAATGGGACAGATTGTAGAATTTACAATGGAAAGAGAAGGACTGGTAAAAGAGGGTGACCGAGTAGAATTAAAAGAGGACTGCGCGAGTACCATGTCCGGACAGATGTATTATTATACAATTAAAGATGCCATTGCAATGTCAAGTAATTTAAAACGTCCACTTAAGAAATTAAGCGGTACGGTAATAAAAGTCGAGCCACAGATTTCCATTTATATGGTTTCTGTGGAAATCGATGAGGAATAAAAATAAGAAAAATATTCATGAAAGTAGGTGAAGCTATTGGTAGAATTAGATCAGTTTAAATATACATTAAACGGCTATAATGGACCATTAGTGGAAGTGAGGGATTCACTTTGACCTCGCTAACAAAGAAAAAAGGGTCGAAGAATTAGAAAGAGAAATGGAAGCTCCTGATTTTTGGGATAATCCGGAGCGTTCCCAGAAAATGATGAAAGAGCTGAGTACCTTAAAAGAGGATATTCAGATTTATCAGAAATTAGAGACACAAAAAGAAGAAATTGAGCTGATGATTGAGATGGGATACGAAGAGAATGATGCTTCGGTCATTCCTGAAATTCAGGATATGCTCGATGAATTTCAGGCGGATTTTGAAAAAATCCGTGTAAAAACACTGCTTTCCGGTGAATACGACAAGGACAATGCGATTTTGACCTTACATGCCGGGGCGGGCGGAACAGAATCCTGCGACTGGGCGGGCATGCTTTATCGAATGTATCAAAGATGGGCGGACCGTCATGGCTATTCCACTGAGGTACTGGATTATCTGGATGGAGACGAAGCAGGAATCAAATCTGTTACGATTCAGATTAATGGGGAAAATGCGTATGGATATTTGAAATCCGAAAAGGGAGTACACCGTCTGGTGCGTATTTCTCCGTTTAATGCAGCAGGAAAGAGACAAACTTCTTTTGTATCCTGTGATGTGATGCCGGATATTGAAGAAGATGTTGATGTGGAAATCAAAGATGATGATTTGCGAATTGATACCTACCGTTCCAGTGGAGCAGGTGGACAGCATATCAACAAAACTTCATCGGCGATTCGTATTACGCATCTTCCGACCGGAATTGTGGTACAGTGTCAGAACGAGCGTTCCCAGTTCCAAAATAAAGATAAGGCGATGCAGATGTTGAAAGCAAAACTGTACTTGTTAAAGCAGCAGGAACAGGAGCAGAAACTTTCCGGTATTCAGGGTGAATTAACTGAAATTGGCTGGGGAAATCAGATTCGTTCTTATGTCATGCAGCCATACACAATGGTAAAAGACCACAGAACCAATGAGGAATCCGGAAATGTAGATGCAGTTATGGATGGAGATATTGACCGTTTTATCAATGCTTATCTAAAATGGATTGCGCTTGGAAATAAGAAAAACAGTTGATAAAAATACAAGAATGTGTTAATCTCTTTTGGAGAAACACAAATGTATTTTTGGAACAAACAAAGGGGAAGCGAATGTCAGATAATAAAAGGTATTTTGTAGTAACAGAAAAGGCAGTCCCGGAAGTACTGTTAAAAGTAGTAGAGGCAAAAAAACTTTTGGAGTCAAAACGGACTGTAACGGTACAGGAAGCCGTAGAAGCAGTAGGAATCAGCAGAAGTTCCTTTTATAAATACAAAGATGATATCTTTCCTTTTCGTGAAAAAACCAAAGGACAGAATATTACATTTATTCTTCAGATGGATGATGAACCAGGACTTTTATCTGTAGTACTTCAGACCATTGCACATTTTCATGGAAATATTCTTACGATTCATCAGAGTATTCCAATCAATGGAATTGCAACTCTCACACTCAGTGTAGATATTCTTCCGGGAGAGGGAGATGCAGAGGCCATGGTTGAAGAAATCGAAAGTCGGGAAGGAATTCATTATCTGAAGATCCTTGGAAGAGAATAGAAATTTTTTTACACAGGAGGAAGATATGGTTAATATTGCGGTATTAGGATACGGTACAGTTGGAAGTGGTGTCGTGGAGGTTATCAACACAAACCACGAAAGCATTAATAAACGGGCAGGTCAGGAGATCAATATCAAATATGTTCTCGACCTCAGAGATTTTCCGGGAGATCCGGTACAGGAAGTTCTGGTACATGATTATGAGATCATTGCCAACGATCCGGAAGTAGGCATTGTAGTAGAAGTTA
>ENA-ORTV01002822-ORTV01002822.1-human-gut-metagenome-genome-assembly--contig:-NODE-2822-length-15554-cov-27.248339_pt1 | contig 15554 bp, 12 predicted proteins | sample MGYA00241915_ERZ509194 | MGnify/ENA primary metagenome ERZ509194 (study PRJEB26280, sample SAMEA2338810) | human gut metagenome | biome: human gut; feature: human-associated habitat; material: faeces... | reverse complement strand
AAGAAAGCTTTTGAATATCCGATATGGTAACGGAACTTCCGTAGTAGTCCGAGCAGGGGAAAGCCTTGTACATGGCGAAGGGAAGTAGTCTGTAACTTTAATACGAACAACGGAAAACGTGAGAGACGTATGAGAAATCCAGAGCAAGTATTAAACATTTTAGCTGGACACAGCAACGAGCCTGAGTATAAATACGAAAGGCTCTACCGTATTCTATTCAATGAACAGATGTTCTTTGCCGCCTACCAACGTATGTATGCAAAGCCGGGAAACATGATACCCGGCACTGATGGCAAAACAGAGGATGAAATGAGCATTGACAGGATAAACAAACTCATAGAGAGTATAAAGGATGAGACTTATAGTCCCAATCCTGCAAAGAGAATTTACATTCCGAAAAAGAATGGGAAGATGCGTCCGTTAGGAATACCGTCTTTTGAAGACAAATTGGTTCAAGAGGCAGTAAGAATGGTGCTTGAAGCTATATATGAGGGACACTTTGAGTGGACATCGCACGGCTTCAGACCAAACAGAAGCTGCCACACAGCACTGAAAAGTCTACAAAATAATTTCAACGGTGCAAAATGGTTCATCGAGGGAGATATAAAAGGCTTCTTTGACAACATAGACCATGATGTGCTGATAGAAATAATGAAAGGTAGAATAGCAGATGACAGATTTCTTCGTCTGATACGGAAATTCCTCAATGCAGGGTACATGGAAGAGTGGCAATTCAACAAGACTTATTCAGGGACACCGCAAGGTGGTATCATAAGCCCTGTTTTGGCAAATATATACCTTGACAAGTTCGATAAGTACATGAATGAATATGCCAACAAATTCAATAAAGGGACAGTAAGAAGCCGCAACAAGGATATTTGCAAACTCAACAGCAGAGTACACTACCTAAAACGTAGGATAAATGAAGTAGAGGATGTAAACGTAAGAACAAGGATGGTAGAAGAACTGCACGAAAAGCAGAAGCGGATACTAACAATGCCAAGTGGCAACGATATGGACAGAAATTTTCGCAGACTGAGATATCTGCGCTACGCCGATGATTTTCTAATCGGGGTTATCGGAACGAAAAACGAATGTGAGACAATCAAAGCTGACATCACCAAGTTTATGCAGGAAAAGTTAAGGCTGGAGATGTCACAGGAAAAGACTTTGATTACAAATGCACAAGACAGCGCAAAATTTTTGGGTTACGAAATATATGTCCGAAAAGACTATGCCACAAAGAGAAACAGTAACGGAACAGTGCGCAGATACTTCAACGGGAACGTGATATTGCACGTTTCAAGAGAAGTAATCAAGAATAAACTGCTCAGCCTCGAAGCCATGAAAGTTGTCACCAAACGCGGCAAGGAAACATGGGTGTCAAAAGGCAGGACTTATATGATTGACAATGAAGCGCACGAGATTGTATCTCAGTTTAATACCGAAATACGAGGGTTCTACAACTATTACTCAATAGCAAACAATGCATCGGCTTTGGGACGCTCTTTCGGCTGTATTATGAAGTTCTCCATGTACAAAACTCTTGCTCAAAAGCTGAATATGTCAGTGAGAAAAGTCATTGAAACATACCGCAAGGACAATCTCTTTGCCGTGCCTTTTGTAAACAAGGGAGGAGAAACCAAGTACAGGGTATTCTACAATGAGGGTTACGCCCGTAAAACGGATTGTGAAACAGCCCCAAGTGACAATCTGCCGTATATGTTCAAAACACCATCGTTAAGTTTGATAGAAAGGCTTACAACAAAAACGTGCGAACTATGTGGCAAGCACGGAGAAGTGGTAATGCACCATGTCCGCACTCTCAAAGAGTTAAAAGGTAAAAATGACTGGGAACGCAAAATGCTCTATATGCACAGAAAGACTTTGGTCGTATGTGCGGAGTGTAACGCAAAAATCCAGAGCTGTGATAAGTAAAATGATGTTACAGATGGAGAGCCGTATACATGGAGACGTGTAAGTACGGTTCGGGGGCAGATAAACGAAAACCTACCGCTGTAAAGCGGAAAGGCGTTGTTTACCGAGCCTACCCGTAGCCATGCAGATGAGAGCGGATGCCGTTAAGCGAGTGGAAAAAGTATTTGGAAATTAGGGAAGAAAAGAAAGGGAGTAAGGAGGATAAAATCTCTTTATTCCCTTATTTCGTGTCAAATGGGTGTGAAAGTGTGAAATATCGTTATATTTTTGCTTATTAGAGCCACATAACGAATTATTATCGCAAAATTTAATGTATATTTGCAGTAAAATTCGGTGAAAATATGAAACTGAACAGAATAAAAGATACGTTGGAAGAAAAAGGCATCTCTCAGACATGGCTTGCAAAACAGCTTGGGAAGAGCTTTAGTACAGTTAACTGCTACGCCAGGAATAAATACCAGCCAGATTTGGAAACATTGCTTGAAATATCCAAAATTCTACAAGTCGATTTGAAGGACTTGATAACAGACGAGGACGAGCGAGAGTAAAAACGCCAAATGCTGGATTTTTAGAACTGGACAAAATAACTTCCGATAATAAAACGTTATTTGAACATGGGCATAAGCAAAGAACTTACAGAAGAGGACATCAAGTTCCGCTATATCAATGAAGCCATCACAAGCAAGGGATGGTCAAAGGATAGTATATTCATGGAACAGAAGGTTAAATTTACTGACGGTAAAATTAGCCTTCATGGTAATCTTGTGCATAGAGAGAAACCGAAGTTTGCCGACTATGTACTTTATGCAAATAAGGCAACACCCATTGCTATTGTAGAAGCAAAGGATGCCAATCATTCTGTTTCTCATGGATTGCAACAAGCCATGACCTATGCCCAAATGCTTGATGTGAAGTTTGCATACAGTTCAAATGGTGAAGGTTTTGCCGAACATGACTTCTTGACAGGCAAGGAACGCACTTTTGCTATGAACGAATTTCCAACAAAAGAAGAACTTGTCGAAAGATATAAAAATGAGGCTAACGATGGAAACGGACTTAACGAACAAGAGCTGGCTATTATAGAGCAGCCTTTTTGCACTGGTCAGAATATATTTCCGCCACGATATTATCAGCGCAATGCAGTAAACCGCACAGTTGGTGCCATTGCCAAAGGACAAAACCGTGTGCTCCTTGTCATGGCAACTGGCACAGGCAAGACATATACTGCATTTCAGATTGTATGGCGTTTGCTTAAAAGTGGTTTGAAGAAGAAAGTGTTGTATCTTGCAGACCGAAACATATTGGTTGACCAATCCATACAGCAGGATTTCAAGCCATTAGAAAAGGTGACACACAAGATTGACTACTCAAAAGATAAGAACCACTTGGAAGAACTTGGCTCTTATCAAGTGTTCTTTGCACTCTATCAACAGTTGATTGGACAGAATGATGCCAAAAACTATAAGGAGCTGTTTCCTAATCCAGACTATTTTGACCTTGTTATCGTTGATGAGTGTCATAGAGGTAGCGCAAAGGATGATAGCAACTGGCGAAACATCTTGGAATACTTTTCTTCGGCTACTCATATAGGTATGACTGCCACACCTAAAGAAACAAAATATCAGTCAAGTATTGGCTACTTTGGTGAACCAGTCTATACTTACAGTCTTAAAAACGGAATTGAGGACGGTTTCCTTGCTCCTTTCAAGGTTATCAACATCACAACGAACATCGGTGACGAGTGGAGACCGACAAAGGGACAAAAGGATATATACGGCAACGAGATAGAAGACCGCATTTATAATAACAGCGACTATGATTATAACATTGTCATAGAAGATCGTATAAGGGAAGTTGCGCAAGAGATAACCAACTATCTGAAAAGTACAGATCGCATGGCTAAGACCATAGTGTTCTGTGCTGATGAAACTCATGCGGAACGTATGCGTATGGCTTTGGCTAATGCCAATGCTGACATGTGCAAGAAAAATCCCGACTATGTGGTTCGTATAACTGGTAGTGACGAATACGGAAAAGGCAAGTTGGATTATTTCATTTCTGTTGCCGAGAAATATCCTGTCATAGCAACTACAAGTAAGTTGCTTTCAACAGGTGTTGATTGCAAAATGACAAAACTGATTGTGCTTGACCAACAAATCGGCTCTATGACAGAGTTCAAACAAATAATTGGTCGTGGCACTCGTCTTCGTGAGAAAGAAGGAAAGACATACTTCACAGTAATGGACTTCCGCAACGTAACACGATTGTTTGCTGACCCTGATTGGGATGGACCGATTGAGATAGACCCCAATTATCCGCCTAAACCACATATTTGTCCTGTATGTGGACAGAATCCATGCGTGTGTCCCAAACCGACACCAGAACCCTGCCCAGTATGTGGTCAGATACCATGTATTTGCCAACAACCGCCCAAACAGCCTAAGCCAATAGTCAACTCGGACGGTTGTACAGTAAAGGTCATTAACAAGGTCGTTTCTGTCTATGACACAAATGGTAAGTTGCTTCGCACGGAAAGCATTACCGACTATACAAAGAAAAGTATCATAGACACATACGCTACGATTGATACATTCACTTCCAAGTGGCAAGAAACCAAGAAAAAGTCAGATATTGCTGAAATGCTTAAAGACAGTGGTATTGATCTTGCAGCATTGAAGCACGACCAAGACATGGACGATGTGGATGATTTCGATTTCATCTGCCATATAGCCTACGGCAAGAAAACACTTACACGACATGAGCGTGCCGAACAAGTGAAGAAACGAGACATATTCAGCAAGTATGGTGAACAGGCACGACTTGTGCTTGAAGCCCTGTTGGATAAGTACACCAAGGAAGGTGTGTCTGAATTGGAAAGCCTTACTGTGCTTGAAAATGACCCATTCCGCAAATTGGGCTCAAAGGCAAACATCGTGAAGTTCTTTGGTGGCAAGCAAGGCTATCTTGATGCCGTAAAGGAACTGGAACAATACATATATAATATAGCATAAAATAGAAACAAAATATGAGTTTATCAAATTTCGTAAAACGAGTACGCAATATAATGCGCAATGATGCCGGTATCAACGGTGATGCGCAACGCATAGAACAAATGGCGTGGATGCTGTTTTTGAAAGTCTATGACGAGAAAGAGAATGACTGGGAGTTGGACGATGATGATTACAAGTCTATTATTCCAGAAGAATGCCGTTGGCGCAACTGGGCGCATGACGATGGAAGCGGTAAAGCCTTGACTGGTGATGAGCTGCTTTCGTTTGTCAACAACACATTGTTTGTGGAACTCAAAAACATAGAGATAACACCAACTACCCCTATCCGTCAGGCGATTGTAAAGACCACATTTGAGGATGCCAACCAATATATGAAAGACGGTGTTCAACTTCGTCAAGTGCTGAATGTGATTGACGGTTTGAACCTTGGTGACTATGAGGAAAGTCATGCTTTCGGTGAGATATACGAGACTATTCTCAAAGAAATGCAGTCGGCTGGTTCCTCTGGTGAGTTCTACACCCCAAGAGCCTTAACCGAATTTATGGCAGAGATAGTCAATCCGCAGATTGGTGAGAAAATGGCAGACTTCGCTTGTGGTACAGGAGGTTTCATCACAAGTTGGTTGGGTGAATTGGACAAGAAGGTAAAGACTGCTGAAGACCGCAAAGAGTACAATCAGTCTGTATTTGGCATAGAAAAGAAACAGTTCCCATATATGTTATGTGTAACAAACCTGTTGCTGCATGGCATTGATACACCATTGGTATATCACGACAATTCGCTTACAAAAGATGTACTCAACTATACAGACGGAGACAAGTTTGATGTTGTGTTGATGAACCCACCATACGGTGGTAACGAGAAATCGGATGTCAAGTCACACTTCCCTTCAGATATGCGCAGTAGCGAGACTGCCGACCTCTTCATGGTGCTTATCATGTATCGCTTGAAGAAGAATGGTCGTGCAGCGGTCATTGTCCCAGACGGTTTCCTATTTGGAGCAGACAACACAAAGATAGCCATCAAGACCAAGCTGCTTAGAGATTTCAACTTGCATACCATTATCCGTTTGCCAGGCAGCATCTTTGCGCCCTACACTTCCATTGCCACGAACATTCTATTCTTCGACAATACCAGTGCGGAGGGTGCTCCAGAGGGCTATTCTACAAAAGAAACGTGGTTCTATCGTTTGGATATGCCAGAGGGTTACAAGCATTTCTCCAAGACAAAGTCCATGAAGTCGGAACATTGCGACCCAATCCGTGAGTGGTGGAACGACCGTAAGGAGATTATTATTGCTGATGGTGACGAGAAATCTCGTTGCTATTCAGTTGAAGACCTTATCGCCACCGATTGCAACTTCGACTTGTGCAAGTTCCCGAAAGAGGATGAAGAAATCTTGCCTCCTGCCGAACTGCTTGCCGACTATTTCAAGAAGCGCAAAGCTCTTGATCATGAAATTGATAAGACATTGGCGGAGATACAGCGTATCTTGGGGATAAATGTAAATGTGGACGAATTGTAAAATGTGGAACGGTGTTCCACAAATCTAAAAGATTGGCATGGAGAATAAAGGTTTGACAAACATAAATGATGCTGCCTATCAGAAGTTGATAGACAACATAACCACGCTATGGGGTGAGGCGAAGTCAAAAGCCATTGCTGCGGTCAATACGGAATTGCTTGATGCCAACTGGCAAACTGGAAAGTATATCGTTGAATTTGAACAGGGTGGTAAACAAAGAGCTGAATATGGCAAAAGGTTACTTGTAAACCTTGCAAAGGATTTGACAGCAAGAAATGGTAAAGGTTTTAACCGAACAAATCTTACCTATATGCGTAAGTTGTACTTGGCATTTCCAAAATGTGGGACACTGTCCCACAAATTGACATGGAGCCATTATTATGAACTTTTGAAGTGTGATAATGCACTTGAAATGCAGTTCTATTATAAGGAATCCATCAAGGAATGTTGGAAGGTTAGGGAGCTGAAAAGACAGATGAAAAGTTGTCTGTTTCAGCGACTTGCACTAAGCACAGATAAAGCAGGAGTTCTTGCTTTGGCTAACGAGGGGCATCAAGTACAAACTCCGCAAGACATCATCCGTGACCCTTTCGTGCTTGAATTTGCAGGACTTCCCAAACAAAAACGTTATAAGGAGGGTGACTTGGAAAAGGCTCTGAAAGACCACATGGAGCAGTTCCTTTTGGAAATGGGACGTGGCTTTGCATTTGTGGGCAGACAATACTCCATGCAGATTGGAAGCCGACAGTTCAAGGTGGATTTGGTGTTCTACCACTGTATCTTGAAATGCTATGTGTTGATTGATTTGAAGCGAGCAGAGATAAAGCATGGTGATATTGGGCAGATGAACCTCTACTTGAACTACTTCAAAACAGAAGTATGTCAACCTGACGATAATCCACCCATTGGCATAGTTTTGGGAGCAAGAAAAGACGAACTTCTGATGGAGTATGCCTTGGAAGGCATAACCAATCAATTGTTTGTGGCACGTTACCAACTCTATTTGCCAAAGCGTGAAGAACTGCAAGCGCAACTTGACAAATTATTGGACGAAGCAGAGTAACAACAATAAAATAAGGACATTTCGATTTTATAGCATAATTATGAAAAGTAACATTGGAATACTAATCATTTTGTCTATTGTACTGACTATGTGCAGTATCAATATAAATGCACAAACGGTTGGATATACATATCGACCTTTGGCTGCCGAGGGATGCAATATGAAATATAGCGTTGCAAAGCAAGATACGGCATATTACATTATCGCAACCGTAAAGTCAGACAGACTGAATTTCCTGAAAGAATCAACCATGTTGTTGAAAACATTCGATGGTGAAGTTATTAAACTTTATGGTTCTCAGATTGGTAGCGGCTCCGAAACGGCAGGTATTGTTTCTGGCAATATAGTCCTTCCTGTGACAGAAATCAGTTCTACAGCTCAATTCAAGATAAGTCCACAACAATTTGAGTTGTTGAAAAAAGGCGTGGCTAAGATAAGATTATCTACCATACCTATTGAGCATGAGCGGACATTTGCCAAAGATAAAATAGGCAAGAAACTTTGTCAGTTCTTCTTGAAGCAGAAGAATAAGGACAATGATTTCTAACGATAGAAAATTACAATGAACGGAAAGCAATTAAAGAATAGCATATTACAATGGGCGATACAGGGAAAACTTGTACCGCAAGACCCTAATGACGAACCTGCAAGCGTTTTGCTTGATAAGATTCGTCAAGAGAAAGAACGCTTGATCAAGGAAAAGAAAATCAAGCGTGACAAGAACGCATCCATTATCTACCGTGGTGAGGACAATTCCTATTATGAGAAGATGCTCGCTACGGGAGAGGTGAAGTGCATTGATGAGGAGATACCGTTTGAGATACCGCAGGGATGGGAATGGTGTCGATTAGGAGAAATCTCAACTTATGCCCAAACAAAGAGAAAAATCAACGCATCGAATGCCGATACTCAATTATGGGGATTGGATTTGGAAGATATAGAAAAAGGAGGAAGATTGCTGAATATTAAAACTGTTGGTGAGCGAAAAGCCATCGGTGACAAGACCGTCTTCAACTGTGGTGACATTTTATACAGCAAACTTCGTCCATATTTATTAAAGATACTTGTTGCACCAGAAGGAGGTATTTGCACTCCCGAAATCATACCTTTCACTTGCTACGGCAATATATGCAAAGATTATATTGTTAGCTTTTTAAAATCACCTTACGTAGATGATTACATTAATTCTGCAACGTTTGGTGTAAAAATGCCTCGTGTAAGCACAGAAACAATGACGTCTCTGTTAGTTCCACTTCCACCTCTTTCGGAGCAGTTCCGTATTGATACAAAAGCAAAGGAGTTGATGCCATATATAGATGAGTATGGAAAAGCGCAGGATAAACTTAATAAGTTAAATGAAGAACTTTCCTATACTATTCGTAAGAGCATCCTTCAAGAGGCTATTCAAGGCAAACTCGTTCCGCAAATAGCAGAAGAAGGAACTGCACAAGAGTTGCTTGAACAAATAAAAACAGAGAAGCGGAAACTCGTCATGGAAGGCAAACTAAAGAAGTCTGCCCTCAACGATTCTGTTATCTTCCGTGGTGACGATAACAAGTATTATGAGTTGATAGACAACAGTCCTGTTTGTATAGACGAGTTTTTGCCGTTCCAAATACCCGAAACATGGACTTGGTGCAAGGTTAAAGACTTGTTGGAAATACAGACAGGTGCATCGTTCAAAAAAGAGCAAGCAAACGCAAATAAAAAAGGCATTAGAATATTGCGTGGTGGAAACATTCTACCCAATAAGTATACATTCAAAGATGATGATGTCTTTGTGTCAGAGGAGTTTGTCAATGCGAATACCATTCTAAAGAAGAATTGCATCATTACTCCTGCTGTAACCAGTTTGGAGAATATTGGTAAAATGGCAGTAATAGAAAAAGACTACAATAATGTTAGTGCTGGCGGTTTTGTATTCATCATTAACCCATACATTCAAGACTTTAATCATTCCTTGTTACTTGCGTATTTTCTTCAAAGTCCATTCTTAATTGAGGCTATGCGAGGAATAACAAAGAAGTCTGGTGCAGCTTTTTATAATCTTGGTAAAGAACGGTTGAAAGAGTTGTATCTACCATTGCCTCCAATGGCAGAACAAAGTAGAATAGTAGGCAAAATAAATGAGGTTTTATCAAGTATTATGAGCAGATAGGCAAAAAATGCTTGGATATAACTGAGCAAATTCCCTTTGAAATCCCAAGTAATTGGGAATGGTGTAGAGTTCGTAATGTATCAAACTCTTATATTGGTCTAACGTATAAACCGACAGATATTGATGAGAAAGGAATTATCGTATTACGTTCCTGTAATATACGAAATGGCAAGTTAGCATTAGATGATATTGTAAGAGTAAGTTCTTCCATATCAGAAAAATTGCTTATAGAGGAGAATGATATTATAATTTGTGCAAGAAATGGGAGCAAGCGTTTAGTTGGAAAATCGGCTCTTATAAGGAATTTGACAGAGCCAATGACATTTGGCGCATTTATGGCAATATGTAAAACTCCTATTTACGAATATATGTTTGCTTATTTGCAGTCTGATTTGTTCTTTGGGCAGTTGAGAAATGTGAGTAATACAACCACAATCAATCAACTAACCCAAAACAAATTCAATGATTTTCTTATTCCGATACCACCTGTAAAGGAACAAGAGCGTATTGCTTTCAAAATAAGCCAGTTATTTCAAGAGTTGCGCTGACAACTCTATCTTTTGGACTATTCTTTTCTGCTCTTGTAATGGTGGAATGCCTATTATAAGACCATAGAAAAGTTCTTTGTTGAGGTGTGGAATTGCTGCACCTTTCTTGGAGTTGCGCAATGTCTCTTTATAGAACTGTATAAAAGCTAAAACATAAGGTTCGTACATTGAAGAACTTATCCATAACTGCTTGAATGTACTACCCATATAGCCATCTTGTGGTACGATGAAAACTTCACCAGAGTTTTCACCGTCCACAAGTACTATATTGTCACCTTTATGGACAAGTTTGCCTTGTTCTGCAATAGTCTCGGAACTTTTACCACGCAAAAATCTTGCATCTAACAAGCATTGCTTGCCAATGGTTTTCAAGCCGTCTGTAAGTTGGCAAACTGCATTTAATCGAGCAAGAGACCAAGAATTTGGAATTTCAAAAGGCAGTTCTATCTCGGTTACTTCGCTTCCTATCTGCTCATAATACTTGCTATATTCCTATACGTTTCAACAATTCTATATTGTTCTTGCAATGGTGGTATTGGAATGAAATACTTCTGTAAGCGAACCATTGTCAATGTTGCAACTGTTGTTCCTTGTGATTCTTGTCTGTATTGTCCCTTAAAGAAAGGGGATTCTATCACCATTTTTAGATATTCTGCACAAAGTCCATACTTGTTAGCCAAGCACAGTACACTTCCATCTTTGTAATAAAATTTATCGCTTTCTTTGACGATATACACTTTTCCCAAAGTTCCCACAGCTGTAATCATTAGGTCATTTGGCAAAGGAACTCCACTTGAAGAAAAGTCTTCGTACAAAGAGAGGTCTATGTATAGTTCGTTATCAACAAAACCTTCATCAGCCAATTTGCCAATTTCTCTCGCTCGATAGAATGGTATTCCCGCTTGTCTCCAATCCTTTGCATGAACTCTACGAGCAGAGCCTGTATTAAGGATTGTTTCCAAACGTGCCCAAGCCCAACTTTTTGGTATATCAAAAGGTATATCCTCGTCAATGCACTCACAAGTTGTGCCTTTCTTCTCCCAATACTTGTTATCATCACCACGGAAGATGACGGAAGTAGCCAAAGCAGACTTCTTCAGTTTGCCTTCTTTTACTAAATTCTGCTTCTCTGCCTTTATTTGTTCAAGCAGTTCTTGCGCTGTACCTTCTTCTGCTATTTGCGGTACAAGTTTTCCTTGAATTGCTTCCTGTAAAATGGACTTTTTTAACTGTTCCTTTATCTCCTCGTTCAACAGATTCAATCTCTCTTGATATAGAGTATAATTATTTAAGAATGAAGACAATTGTGTTAGTTTCCCAACTATTCTATCTTGTTCCTTTGTTGGAGGTATAGGCAGCAACATTTTTGCAAGTGTTTTGCCATTACAATTTGGTTGAGCTGTAGCTATTGTGCCATTTTTGAGTTGCTCCCAATACAATTGGCTCTCCATAAATAATTTCATGTAACGAGAATTAAGTAAAGAACTGTATCTCGTTCTTATCAAATACCCTGCATAAATGGCTCTTTCTGGTACTTCCTCAACTAAAAACGATTTTCCAACAGTACCACCTGTTCGTGCAAAGAGAATGTCGTTTACTTTCAACAAGTATGTATCAATATCGTTTTCTTCAATTTGACAATATGGCACATTGTCCCAAAGAACGCAATTTTCTTGTATGTCGCTAATGCGAACCATTTTTATTGCACCATGTTCCAATGCTGGAGCATTATATCCATATTGAATAGATTGGGATATATTACCCCAACGCTCCCATTCCCACCCATTAGGAACATCAAATGGTATCTCCTCATCAATACATTTCACATCTCCCGTGGCGAGTATCTTCTCATAATAGGAACTCATAGAATAAATCCATGCCTATTTATTAGGACAACTTAATGTTTCACTAATAAACGAATAGAAATGGAATTAGACAAATTTGAAGAGTTCCTAAGTCAAGGCAATATGGCTAAGAACACGATTTCGGCATATCTGTATGCCGTAAAGGAGTTTGGCTCTCGACACAAAGAGCTGAACAAGAGAAACTTGTTGGTTTACAAGACCTACTTGATTGAGACTTACAAGCCAAAGACGGTAAACCTCCGTATTCAGGCGATGAACAAGTACCTTGTATTTGTAGGCAAGACGAAACTCCGCTTGAAGTCGGTCAAGGTGCAGCAACGTTCTTATTTGGAGAATGTCATCAGCAATGCCGACTACACCTTCTTGAAGAACAAATTGAAGAAGGAAGACAACTTGGAGTGGTACTTTGTGGTGCGTTTCTTAGCTGCGACTGGTGCCAGAGTGAGCGAACTTGTGCAAATCAAGATTGAGCACGTGCAAGTAGGCTATTACGACATCTACACCAAGGGTGGCAAGATACGGCGTATCTATATCCCAAAGACATTGCGCACAGAAACAGAAAAGTGGTTGCAGACACTCAATCGCACAAGTGGCTATCTCTTTCTTAATCGCTTTGGCGATCGTATTACTACAAGAGGCATATCACAGCAGTTGAAGAACTATGCGGTGAAGTATGGCTTGAATGAAAAAGTGGTGTACCCTCACTCGTTCCGCCATCGTTATGCTAAGAATTTCTTGGAGAAGTTCAATGACATTGCCCTGCTTGCAGACCTTATGGGACATGAAAGCATAGAAACGACACGTATCTATCTACGAAGAAGTAGCATTGAGCAACAAGAGATAGTTGATAAAGTGATAACCTGGTAATCGGAGCATATTCTATATTTTTTGATATGCTATCCATGCTATTAAACTATGCAAACGAGTATATGCTTTTTACAACAAGTAGAGTTGATTATCAGCGTTTTGCATTACCTTTGCACTCAAAAGAAAATACGCATGGGACTATTCAAGAAGATAAAAGACATATTCAGCAACGACAAAGGCAAGGAGACTAACACGCAAGAGAACGTTTCCTTGCCTTCTTCTATAAATGTACCTCAACAGTCCACCAAGCAGCCTTTGGTAATGCCTGGTGTTACAGATGTTATAAAGGCAAGGTCATATCTGAAAGCAAATGACACAGAACAGACTAAATGCCAATACGAGAGTGCGGTTCAAAAAGGATATTCATTGAACCTTGAACCCTATAATTGGCTACTTCGCCATTATACAAGCAAAGAACAATGGAGCGATGCCAAGCGTGTTCTATTGCTTGTCCCTGCAAAATTCAGCCAAGATGCGCTTGTTGTCGAATTTAGGGAAGTAATAAGGCAACGAGAAGACAAACTACCCAAACAAGCCAATCTCCACAGAAACATTACCACCAAAGATACATTGGCAAACCGATACAAAAGTTTGATTGCTCAACTGCCCGAATTTGATTTCTATACAAATGGAAACGACACATTGTTTTCAGAAGACGTTCCAGTGTGCCATCAGATAGAAGATATTATCAGCCATATAGAGAATGAACTACGCAAGGCAAAGGTTGCCGAAAAAAGCAAGGATTACATCACTGCAACCAATATCTATGAAGAGCTGGTTGCCAATGGCTATTGGAAGCCAGAGCCTTACAACCGTCTGCTTTATATCTATGACAAGGCAGGGCTTACAAATGGTGTAAAGGAGTTGCTTGTTCTTGCAATAAGTTTCTTTGAAAATCAGCAAAAGAAACAGAAACAGGAATTGTTACGCCTTGCCGACAAGTACAAAAGCAGAGCCTATGCAGAGGCGAAAATAAATCAAGGAAAGGTAGTGGCATATTTCGATGGTTTCTTTGAAATATACATGCCTTTCCCTGATATTGATGTCTGGAAGCGAATACTCGCTGATACTACCGCTTAATGCCCGAACTCTTTTTGGGATAGTGTTTGCTGTGGGCGAATCTCATGCAGCGTCTGGCAAAGCTGAAAATATCCTCGTCCTTATCCCTCCAAGGCAATTCCGAATTGGAGCCACCGCCACCTCCCGACTGCGTGATGCTTGTTGCCCCATTGATGCCCTCAATGAACATCTTGACGGCTGTGCCAAGTACATCTTTGAAACGCATATCGCACATATCTTCAATAATGGTGTTCTCTGCCATTTTCTTGGCTTCGGGTACATTGGCGCAAATTCTACTGCTCATAGTCAGCAGTTCTTGAAAACTGCCAGCAAGAATAGAGGCTTGGGCGTATGTCTGCAAAGTACGTGATGTCTGCTCCTGCACGACACGCAATGTTTCAGCCTCAGACTTTTGCGCCCTTGTCATGGCTCTGAACTCGGCAAGGGCTTCATCGGCTGCACTCAGTTTTTCTCGTTTGTCCGTCAGCTTGAACTCCAAGGTGGACAACTGACTTTTGAGCCGTTCCAGTTCCTTTGAAAACTCGGAATGTTCGCCATTCTGTTGTTCCAACAATTTCTCAACCTCATGGATTTTGTTCTCCACCTCAAACTTCTGGTGAGTGAGGTTTTCTATCATTGTTTTCAGACCTTTAACGGCATTCTCCTTTCTGCGAATGTCAAGTTCCAGTTTGCCATTTGCGATTTCCAACTCACGGCTTTCGGCTTGGAGTTGTCTATACCATTCGTCACGAGGGACATGCTGGGCATTGGTAGCCGAAACGGATTCGCCACGTACCAAGCCCCACTTTTTGTTGACCTCTGCCAAGTAGTCGTGGATAGCATCCAGTTTGTTTGCGTCACCACCAAAAGTATCTCGGTATTTGATACGCATCTTCTGTTTCTTCTCATCGTACATAATTGGCGTTACAAGACAATGGATATGCGGTGAAGACTCGTCAAGATGAACGGAAAAGTCAATGATGTTGTCTTCGCCCCATGCATCGGCAACAGCCTTGTAGATGTCCTTTGCCCACAATTCTATCTCCGCTTTGCGCTTGACATGACTGTTGTCTGCGCCTTTCGCTCGCTCCACATTCTGGTCTCCGAAAGCCATTTCTCGCATTCTGTCAGCATCGCCCGAAAATATCATGTTGCAGGCAATGCGGTATTTGGGCGTTTCAAGCCCTTTGTTAGGGTCTTCCGCACCAGTGGCTTCCAAACGGTCTTGAAACCGCTCCAAAATGGGCTTAGAAGAGCCGAGAGGTACAATCTTACTGCCCTTGACTATCTCAAAGTTGAGATGCGCACGGCTCTTGTCGTAGTTAAACTTCTTGTTGGAGGCTTTGGCTTCCCATTGGGATTCCGTCCAACGCCTCTGATGTTCGTTGTCTTCACCTGCCGAAAACGATTTGACGGCTTGTTGGTGAAACACTTGGTATTCTGGCATAATGTTATTTCTTAGATTGTAGATACTAATTGAAAAGTGCGCCGTATTCTAATTGAAAAGAGCTCCATCCAT
>ENA-ORTV01002810-ORTV01002810.1-human-gut-metagenome-genome-assembly--contig:-NODE-2810-length-15594-cov-7.378789_pt1 | contig 15594 bp, 13 predicted proteins | sample MGYA00241915_ERZ509194 | MGnify/ENA primary metagenome ERZ509194 (study PRJEB26280, sample SAMEA2338810) | human gut metagenome | biome: human gut; feature: human-associated habitat; material: faeces... | reverse complement strand
CATCAATGTGGATATAACTGTCGGCTTTTTTGTGGGACAAAAGAACTACCGTCTCGACATGATCCGCCCTTGGGAACATGTCCACTGCGCAGGCGCGCCTCGCGGTGTAGCCGAGGTCTGCTAAGCGCTTCACGTCGCGCGCCATGGTCGCGCTGTCGCACGAGACGTACACGACACGCTGCGGCTGCATCTCGGCGATGCTCTCCACCACGTCGGCGGCCAAGCCCTTGCGCGGCGGGTCGACGGTGATGACGTCTGGTCGCAGGTTTTCGCGCGCGAGCTTTTTTGCCACATCGGACGCATCGCCGCAGAAAAACTCCGCGTTTTTAACGCCGTTGCGCGCGGCGTTTTCGCGCGCGTCGTCGATGGCCTCGGGGACGATCTCCGCACCGAGGACTTTCTTCGCGTGATCCGACAGTGCGAGCGTGATCGTGCCCGCGCCGCAGTAGAGGTCGAGCACCGTCTCCTGCCCCGTGAGGTCCGCAAATTCGATGGTCTTCGCGTAGAGCCGCTCGGCCTGCGCGCGGTTGACCTGATAGAATGACGGCACGCTGAGCTTGAACGTCTTGCCACAGAGCGTGTCCTCAAGCCGGTCACTCCCCCAGAGCGTGCGGTAGCGGTCGCCGAGGATGACGTTGCCCTTTTTCGTGTTCGTGCCCAGCACGATGCCGGTGCACTTCGGGCACGCATCGCGCAGGAGCGCGACGAGCCGGTCTTCTTTCGGCAGCTTATCGCCGTTCACAAGCACGCAGATCAGGCTCTCCCCCGCCGCGTTCGAGCGGACGTAAAGGTGACGAATGAGGCCGCGGCCCGTCTTTTCGTCGTAGCCCGCCACGTGGCAGGACTGCATATATTCGCGCAGCGCCTCCGCCGCGGCGTCGGCCTCAGGTCTGACTAATAAGCAGTGCTCGCACTCGATGACCTCGTGCGTGCGGGCGCGGTAAAAGCCGACCGCGCCGTCCTTTGATACAGGGTACTGCGCCTTGTTGCGGTAGCGCAGCGTGTCCTGCGCGCCTAAAATCTCCTCAACCGTCACATCACTGCCGCCGATGCGGGACAAATTGTCCTGCACGCGCTGCTTTTTCAGCCGCAGCTCCTCTTCATAGCGGATGTGGCGGTACGTGCAGCCGCCGCAGCGCGGAAAATACGGGCAGTCCGATTCCATGCGCTCGCTCGACGGCTCGAGCACCTCGAGCACTTTGGCAAAGGCGACGCTCTTGAGCGTCTTCAGGATGAGCACGCGGCACTTTTCGCCGCGCAGCGCGCCGTGGACGAACACAACGCGTCCGTCGATGCGCGCAACGCCCATGCCGCCCTCGCCATAGCCCTCGATGGTGACGGTATGCTCCTGATTTTTGGCAAGCTCCATCGTTTTCTCCTCTCAGAAAAGGTACTTCGCACTTTTATCGCGCGAAGTACCTTTTGTTGTGTATCTCAAATCACTCGCGGAAGCGCTCGATCAGGCTGATGATCTGGCCGGTGAGCGCGGAAATGTCCTTGTTGGGTCTGCCCTTGCAGCGCTTGGCAAACTCAAGCAGCGACTCCGCTGCCGCCACGAGCTTGGCGTAGAGGTTGTCGGCGCGGGACTTCTGCGCCGTGCGCTTGCGCTCGGAAATGTAGCCCTCGCTGACCATTTCGTTCGCAGCGAGGTCGTAGCACTCGGTAAACTTGGCCGCGTGCGCATGGAAGCCGAGGGAATTGAGCTCTTCGGCAAACACGGGCGCAACGTCCTCGTCGCCGTGGACGACGAACACATGCGCAGGCTTCGGGTCGAAGGCCTTGATCCACTCGACAAGGTGGTCATGGTCGGCGTGGGACGAAAGGCCCTGGAAATTGACGATCTTCGCCTTGACGGCGATCTCCTCGCCGAAGAGCTTGACCTTTTCAACGCCGTCGAGCAATCTGCGGCCCAGCGTGCCGGGCGACTGGAAGCCGACGAACACGACCGCGCTGTTCGCGCGCCAGAGGTTGTGCTTCAAATGGTGGCGGATGCGGCCGGCGTCGCACATACCGGAGGCGGAAATGATGACCTTGGGTGTCGTGTCCATGTTCAGCATCTTCGATTCCTCGCTCGACTCAACAAGGTTGAGGTTGGGGAAGGTGAACATGTGCGTGCCGTCCTTGACAAGATCGAGCGCCTGCTCGTCGAGATAGCCGTGCAGGTCGCCGCAGAACACAGTCGTCGCCGCCTTGGCAAGGGGCGAGTCGATGTACACAGGGAAGTTCGGCGTCGATTTGACGAGCTTTTGATCCTTGATCTCGCGGATAAAGTACAAAAGCTCCTGCGTGCGGCCCACAGCGAACGACGGAATCACAACGTTGCCGCCCTTGCCGAGCGTTTCGTCGATGATCTCGGCAAGCTCGTCGGTATAGCTCCAGACCTCGGTGTGGTTGCGGTCGCCGTAGGTCGACTCCATCACAACGTAGTCGGCCTTCTTTAAAAGCTGCGGGTCGCGGATGATGGGCTGGTCAACGTTGCCGATATCGCCGGAGAAGACGATCGTCTTGTGGACGCCGTTTTCTTCGAGCTCGATCGTGATGGACGCAGAGCCGAGCAGATGGCCCGCGTCGGTGAAGAGCGCGCTCACGCCCTCGCAGAGGTCGACCTTTTCTTCATACTCGCAGGTCGTGACGTACTTGAAGACGTCCAGCGCGTCCTGCTCGGTGTAGAGCGGATCGACATGCTCGCGGCCCGCGCGCTCGCCCTTGCGGTTTTCGTACTCAGCGTCGCTCTCCTGAATGTGAGCGGAGTCGAGCAACATGATCTTCATCAAATCTGCTGTCAGGCGCGTCGTCAGGATGCGGCCGTGGAAGCCGTTTTTCACCAGCAGCGGGATACGGCCCGTGTGGTCGATGTGCGCGTGGGTGACGAGCAGAATATCGATATTGCCGGGAGCGAAAGCGAGATAACGGTTGTCGAGCTCGTCACGGCCCTGCTGTAAGCCGCAGTCGACGAGGATCTTCTTACCGTTTATCTCCAGGCAGTGGCAGGAGCCGGTCACGCAGCGGTCGGCCCCGTAAAAGTGCAGTTTCATGCGAATGTCCTCCTTAGATGAGAAAAAACTTCTTCCTTATGCTTCTGTCCTCCGCCATCGGAGGGCGTTTCGTCGCTTTGTACTATCTTGCTTTGTATTTTACCACAGCGGCTATATAGAGTGCAAGACATGCCCGTCAATGCATCGGAATTTATTTACAATCCATTCATATTATACAGCAAATTTCCCTTTGCATATCGCGCAGAGAGATGCTATACTTGTAAGCGTGTCATTATGCTCCCACGAAAGGAAGTTTTGAATATGGGTTTCTTTAGTAAAATGTTCGGTTCCTACAGCGACCGTGAGCTCAAGAGCATCTACCCCATCGTCGACAAGATCGAAGCGATGGCGGACGAATACAAGGCGATGAGCGACGCGGAGCTGCAGGCCAAAACGCCGGAGTTCAAGACGCGTCTGCAAAGCGGCGAAACGCTCGACGACATCCTGCCTGAGGCGTTTGCCACCGTGCGCGAGGCGTCCCGCCGCGTGCTGGGGCTGTACCCCTACCGCGTGCAGCTCGTCGGCGGCGTGGTGCTCCATCAGGGCCGCATCGCCGAGATGAAGACCGGTGAAGGCAAAACGCTGGTGGCAACGCTGCCCGCGTACTTAAACGCCCTGACCGGCAACGGCGTCCACATCGTCACCGTGAACGACTACCTCGCCAAGCGAGACAGCGAGTGGATGGGCAAGGTCCACCGCTTCTTAGGCCTCACGGTCGGCCTGATCGTCCACGACCTCACGAGCGAAGAGCGCCGCAAGGCCTACGCCGCGGACATCACCTACGGCACGAACAACGAGATGGGCTTTGACTATCTGCGTGACAACATGGCCATCTACGCAAGCGAGCTCGTCCAGCGCGGACATGCCTTTGCCATCGTCGACGAGGTCGACTCCATTTTGATCGATGAGGCGCGCACGCCGCTCATCATCTCCGGCATGGGTGAAAAGTCCACGGAGATGTATTCCCGCACGGAAAACCTTGTACGCGGCTTCCGCAAGAAGGTCATCGCCGAGAGCGACGACAAGGAAGAGGAAGACGTCAACGTCGACGCCGACTACATCGTCGACGAAAAGGCCAAGACCGCGACGCTCACCGCCCGCGGCGTGAAGAAGGCCGAGGAATACTTCGGCCTTGAAAACCTCTCCGATCCCGAAAACTCCACCATCGCGCACCACATCAACCAGGCCATCAAGGCTCACGGCACGATGAAGCGCGATATCGACTACGTCATCAAGGACGGTCAGGTCGTCATCGTCGACGAGTTCACCGGCCGACTGATGTTCGGCCGCCGCTATAGCGACGGTCTGCATCAGGCCATCGAGGCCAAGGAGCATGTCGAGGTCGCGCGAGAAAGCAAGACGCTTGCGACCATCACGTTCCAGAATTACTTCCGCCTGTACGGCAAGCTCTCCGGTATGACCGGTACGGCGCTCACGGAGGAAGAGGAATTCGGCACGATCTACAACCTCGACATCATTGAAATTCCGACGAACCGTCCCATCGCCCGTATCGATGACCCCGATGTTGTCTACAAGACCGAGGCGGCAAAGTATCGCGCCGTCATCGAGCAGGTGAAAAAATGCCATGCCAAGGGGCAGCCCGTTCTGGTCGGTACGGTGTCGATTGAAAAGAACGAAAAGCTCTCGTATCTGCTCTCCCGCGAGGGCATCAAGCACAATCTCCTGAACGCAAAGAACCACGAAAAGGAAGCTGAGATCGTCGCACAGGCCGGTAAGCTCGGCGCGGTCACGGTCGCGACGAACATGGCCGGCCGTGGTACCGATATCATGCTCGGCGGCAACGCCGAGTACATGGCAAAGACCGATCTGCGCAAGGCGGGTCTCAGCGACGAGCTCATCGCCGAGGCGACCGGCTATGCCGAGACCGACAACAAAGAAATTCTCGACGCGCGCGATATGTTCGCCAAGGCTCTGGAAAAGCACCGCGAGGAGATCTCCGGTGAGGCGGACAAGGTCCGCGAGGCAGGCGGCCTCTTCATCATCGGCACGGAGCGCCACGATTCCCGCCGTATCGACAACCAGCTGCGCGGCCGTGCCGGCCGTCAGGGCGACCCGGGCGAGACGCGCTTCTACCTCTCGCTTGAAGACGATCTGCTGCGCCTGTTTGGCGGCGAGCGCATCACGAACCTGATGGAGCGCTTCAACCTCGACGAGGATACGCCGATTGAAAACAAGACGCTCTCCAAGGCGATTGAAAACGCGCAGACGAGCGTCGAGTCCCGCAACTTCCAGTACCGCAAGAGCACGCTCGAATACGACGACGTGATGAACAAGCAGCGCGAGATCATCTACGGCCAGCGCAAGCAGGTGCTCGACGGCATGGACATCAAGCAGACCGTTTTGAACATGCTGAGAAGCAGCATCGAAAGTCAGGTCGCCTTCGCCTTCGGCGAGCATGACAAGACCGACGACGAGCACCGCGCCGACGCGCTCAAGAGCTGCGAGGGCACGTACTTCCCGCGCGGCGCTGTGGATGCTTCTTCCCTTTCCGGCCTTTCCGCCGACGATTTGACCGATCGCTTCTATGAAGCCGCTGAGAAGTATTACGAGGCCAAGGAGGCCGCCGTCACCTCGCCCATCATGCGCGAACTCGAGCGCGTGGTGCTGCTGCGCGTGGTCGACGAATACTGGATGGACCACATCGACGCGATGAGCGAGCTGCGTCAGGCCATCCGTTTACAGTCCTACGGCAACAACAAGCCCATTGACGTCTACAAGCAGGAATCCCTCACGATGTTTGAGGACATGATCTCCGCCATTCAGGGCGACACGGTGCGCCGCATCTTCTCCGCCCGCGTCAAGACCGAGGGCGAGGTCAAGCGCGAGCGCGTGGCCGACGGCATCGTCGCCTCCACCTCCGGCGACGGCACGGTGAAAAAGCAGCCCCGCAAGGTCCAGAAGATCGGCCGCAACGATCCCTGCCCCTGCGGCAGCGGGAAGAAATATAAACAGTGCTGTGGGCGCTGATTGACCACTTGTAAGTGGTGGAACATTTCCCCCACACCCGTGGGGGATACGGGAAAGGGGGCCATTCTCTCACGTGAGAGAATGGCCCCCTTGGACCCGCAAGAGAACGCAAGGGGCGCCGCCCCTTGACCCCGCACATTGGCAGTCTGTAGCTTGAAGGACTGCACGCGCTGCGCAGTGAGGGTGCGGTGTACATGGCTTCGCCATGAATCCCTGCGATTCGACACATCCAGCAACCGCGCCTTACTATCGTGAGGCGCGAGTGACGGTAGAACGGCGGCAGACTGCCTGCGGAATGCGGCATTGCTTCGCTCGCCGCATTGAGGAGTGCCACGGTAGACGGAAATTAAGTTGTACTCCTACAAGATGGGCAGAGCGGCAGCGGATAATAGAAGAAAGACAAATCGTATAGCAACACTAACCGCGGCAACGCCGCGCGCAGGCAGTTGCATTCCGAAGGCATAAAGGTTATTCAACCCCGAGACTGCCAATCTAAACCTTTCTCTTGGGGGATTTAAAGGGGGATATTCTCTTTCGTGAAAGAGAATATCCCCCTTTGCCCCGTGCAGCGCCGTAGGCGCTGCGATTTTGATCATGTGCAAGAAAAATTGCAAACTTGTAAACCTTTATGAAATTTATAGGTTGACAATAGGCGGGCGTCATGTTATGATGAGCCCAGTTTTTTTGAGAAAAGGGAGAATCACCATGAAAAACATCAAAACAAGAGACCTGATCTACTGCGCGCTGTTCGCCGCGCTGACGGCTATCGGCGCGTTCCTGCACTTCCAGCTTTTCCAGGCGACGATCACGCTGCAGTTCTTCTTCACGGCGATGGCAGGATTGCTTCTGGGCGCGAAGCTCGGCGCGCTGTCGCAGCTTCTCTACGTGGTACTCGGCCTTGTCGGCGTGCCTATTTTCGCGGCTGGCGGCGGCTTTGGCTACATCTTTAACCCCACGTTCGGTTTCCTGCTGGGCCTGATCCCCACGGCGTGGGTTATCGGTAAGATCGCCGAAAAGGACCGCTCTGTGCCGCGCCTTCTGCTTGCGTGCTTTGCCGGTCTTGCGGTGCTGTACCTCGTGGGCCTTCCCTATATCGCGCTGATCGTCAACGTCTACAAGGGCGGCAACGTGAGCGGGATGACGCTCGCCACGGCCTACATGCTGCCCTATCTTCCCGGCGACTGCCTCAAGATCGTCGTGAGCGTGATCCTCGCGCCTCGCATCCTGAAGGCCATGGAGCGCAATTCATAAAAAATTCATCAAAATGTTGCATTTGCAACTTCTATAAAACCGGTAAAATGTGGTAGACTAACACCAGTGAAAGGCAAGCAAAACAATTCACATTTCAAGATAAACTTTATGGAGGTAGCAATTATGAAAAAGTGGCTTTGCAAGGTTTGCGGTTATATCTATGAAGGCCCCGAGGCTCCTGCGGAGTGCCCCGTGTGCCACGCCAAGAGCAACATGTTCGAAGAGGTCAAGGGTGAGCTCAAGCTCGCTGCCGAGCACGAGTTCGGCGTTTACGGCAAGACCGTGAAGAACAACCCCGACATCTCCGAAGAGGATAAGAAGTATATCTTTGACCAGCTGATGGCCAACTTCAACGGCGAGTGCAGCGAAGTCGGTATGTACCTCTGCATGGCGCGCGTTGCGCACCGCGAGGGCTATCCCGAGATCGGCCTGTACTGGGAGAAGGCCGCCTATGAAGAGGCGGAGCACGCCGCGAAGTTCGCCGAGATGCTCGGCTCCGACCTCGAGCCCAACATGAAGGCGACCACTAAGGACAACCTCAAGTGGCGCGTCGACTGCGAGTTCGGCGCCACCGCTGGCAAGTTTGACCTCGCCCTGTGCGCGAAGAAGAACGGCCTCGACGCCATCCACGACACCGTCCACGAGATGGCCCGCGACGAGGCCCGCCACGGCCGCGCCCTCAAGGGTTTACTTGAAAGATATTTCAAGTAAACCAGGGTTCCCATCAAAGCCCAGCGAAGCGGGTTTGATGGGAGAAGGACGAGCAGCGAAATAACTGAGCTTTGGCATTTATGCCGAAGCGAAGGATATGTAGCTTGTGAGGACGCGCTGGAGCGCTACTTCAAGTAAGATAAAACCCTTAAAAATCAAGCGATTTTCGAGAGGAAGCTGAGAAATCAGCTTCCTCTTTTTTGCGTTCCGCGGGAAGTGTGGTGTGCAACTCTATGTGCAAAACACTTTTTGGGGGATGGCACAAAACCGGCAGATGTGCAGCTGTGAAAAGTGCAACCTTGCCAGTAGGATATGCCTTTGACTGTCTGTGCTCTGAAAAGCTGGAATGCTGCGGCATGCGCGCGCATAGAGATAACGGACGAAGGGGGATGAAGATGTGAAAAAGATATGGCCCGCAGTGTTTTGCTTACTTTTTTTGTGCTCCTGCGGCAAGGAGATCGGCCGCGCGGAGGCGATGCAGGAGCAGTACAAAAATTTGGCGTCCTACGAAACGGACGTGCGCGTCAGTGTGCCGCGCGAGGACGAGACACTTGTTTATGCCCTGCACCTGAGCGCGCAGGGCGACGCCGTGCGCGCGACCGTCAGCGAGCCGGAGGAGCTCACGGGCGTCGGCGCGGTGCTTGAGGGCGACAAGCTGGCGCTGACGTTCGACGATTTGGTGCTGGACGTGGGGACGCTCTCGCCGCGCGTTTCGGCGCTTTCCTGCGTGCCGCTCGTGCTGCAAAACTTCCCGAAGGTGTATCTCGACAGCTCGGGCGCGGAGACGATCGGAGACGTCGACGCGCTGCGTGCCGATTTTTCGCTGACGCTCAGCGGCGAAACGCTCGCCTGCTCGCTCTGGCTCGACGCCTCCGGCGCGCCGGTGTACGCCGAGATCGCGGAAAATGACAAAATTATTGCCGCGGCGGAGTTTACGAATTTTATTTTTGGTGATATACTATCGCCGGACGCGGTGCAATAGCGCGCGTCGAAACTGAAAGCAAAAGGGTGGAAGCGTCTATGGAAAGCACGCTCAAGAGGACCTGGGCGGAGATCGACCTTGACCATCTGACCCATAATTTCGAGGTCATCCGCCGCCACGTCGGAGACAAGGTGAAGCTGCTCGGCGTCGTCAAGGCCGACGGCTACGGCCACGGCGCGGTGGAGATCGCCAAGCGGCTCGAGCAGCTCGGCGCGGGATACCTCGCCGTGTCGAACATCGACGAATGCGAGGAGCTGCGCGACAGCGGCGTAACGCTGCCGATCTTAATGCTGGGCTTCACGCCCGCGGATCAGACGGCGCGCATTTTGCAGCTTCATATGACGCAGGCAGTGCAGAGCTACGATATCGCAAAGGAATTTTCCGACCGCGCGGTCGCGCTGGGCGGGAAGATGACCGTACACATCAAGCTCGATACCGGCATGGGCCGCCTCGGCTTTTCGTGCGACGAGGTGCACTTTGACGAGAGCCTGCGCGAGATCCTGCGCGTGCTCTCGTTGCCCGGACTTGAGGTCGAGGGCGTGTTCACGCACTTCAGCGTGTCGGACGAGGACACGGAGGAGAGCGTCGCCTTTACGAAATTGCAGCATGAGCGCTTTGCGCGCATGATCGAAAAGGTGGAGACGCAAAGCGGCTTCCGCTTCAAGCTCCACCACTGCTGCAACGCCGGCGGCATTGCGAGCTATCCTGAGTGGGCATGGGACATGGTGCGCTGCGGCATCATCCTCTACGGTTCGGGAGACTTGGCCGAAAAGATGGGCATGCAGCCCGTCATGTCGCTCAAAACGCGCGTGGCGACGATCAAGGACTTCGCCGCGGGCGAGCCCATCAGCTATGGGCGCACATACTTTACGCAGCGGCCCAGCCGCATCGCGGTCCTGCCCATCGGCTACGCCGACGGCCTGCACCGCGCGCTCTCGAATCAGATCGAAGTGCTCACGCCCTATGGCCGCGCCAAGCAGGTCGGGCGCATCTGCATGGATATGTGCATGATCGACGTGACCGACCTCCCGCAGGTGAAGTCCGGCGACGAGGTCGAGATCTTCGGCGAGCACATCCTCTGCGCGGACGATGCTGCGCTCTGCGATACCATCCCCTATGAGCTGATGTGCGCGGTCAGCAAGCGTGTGCCGCGCGTCTATCGCTTAAACGGCGTACCCGTCGACAAGAATTTGCAGCCGCTTTAAGAAAAGCACGCGGCATCTGTCCTCAGCATACGATGGACTGGGGGCAGAAAGACGGGGAAAGTTGCGAGCCCCCGTATAAATTCCGCCCCCGCGTGGGAGAATGACAGTGGCCCCTGAAAGGGTACTTCTTCCGCTCGGAGTGTGAATAGCTAAGTGGATATCAATGTGAAACGCGGCGATATTTATTACGCCGATCTCTCGCCCGTGGTCGGAAGCGAACAGGGCGGCGTGCGTCCGGTGCTCATCGTGCAGAACGACACCGGCAACCGCTACAGCCCCACGGTGATCGCGGCGGCCATCACCTCGCAGACGAACAAGGCGAAGCTGCCGACGCATATCGCGCTCTCCGCGCCGGACTACGGCCTGCCGCGCGACAGCGTGGTGCTGCTCGAGCAGATCCGCACGCTCGACAAGCGGCGCCTGCGCGAGCGCATGGGGCGCGTGGACGGCGAGCTGATGGAGCGCATCGACGCGGCCATCGCCGTGAGCTTCGGCCTGCAAAACACACAGTTGGTCTAACCCCTCCGGAGCGTACGGAAAAAGGGCGCGCCGGGGAGAAAATGAGGAATACAGCATGAAAAAGAGAAACAACGCCTTTGCCCGTCTGGTGGGACTGCTTCTGGTGAGCGCGACGGTGCTAACGCTGACCGTCGCCGCGACCGGCGGCGCGGGCACAAGCAGCGACCCGCTCGTGACGCTGAGCTACTTAAATGAAAAATTCCTGCCGCAGATCCTTTCCGAGGTGGACAAGAAGACCACCTTTCGCGAACAGACGCTCTCGAGTAAGCTCACCGAGCAGGTGAAGAGAGAGACGCAGGCCTTCGAGCAGAAGTACGGCGCGTCGAGCGGTAATACTTCCGGCGGCACGGCGGCGAGTTTTACGGTCATCACGCTGAATCAGGGGCAAATTCTGTACATGGGCGTCGGCTGCGAGGCGATGCTGCGCACCGGCAGCGGCGTTTGCGTGGCGGCGAGCACCCCGGGGCTCATCGACGAGACGTCGGGCACAGCGCTTGCAGGCGGCCTTGCCTTGCAGCAGAACCACCTTTACATGGCAACAGTCGACAGCCGCGGCGTGCAGGCGGGCGCGAACAGCACAAAGCTGCTCGTGCGCGGCAATTACAGCGTGCAGTAAAATCCCTACATAAAGAAAAGAGCTTGTGCATAAGATGGCACAGGCTCTTTATTTTGCACGGACAGGAGGGGGGAGCGGTGGGGGACTGGAAAGCATTGCCGCGCGGCTCGTTTTTCCGCTCGGCGCGGCTCGACTGCGCGCTCTCACTGTTATCCGGCGCGATGGTGCGCGAGGAGAAGCGCGGGAAGCTGCTGGCGCTGCCGTACAGCGAGAGCGCACCGTTCCCGCTGCCGGAGCTCTTCTGCCTTGCCCGCATCGGGACGGTCGGCGGGAGAAAGTGCGTCATCTACCGCGTGGATGAGAAAAATTCGCCCATCCTGTGAAAAAATGCAAATTATGTCTACCATCCCGAAAGAAAGTATGCTATACTCTCTCTGACTAAGATGAGAAAAGAGGTTCTGCACGATGAAATGCCCCTATTGCGGATACAAAGAGAGCAAGGTCATTGATTCCCGCCCTGCCGAAGAGGGCAGCAGCATCCGCCGCCGGCGCGAGTGCCTCTCGTGTGCCAAGCGCTTCACCACCTATGAGACGGTGGAGAGCCTGCCGATGGTCGTCATCAAAAAGGACGGCAGCCGCCAGAGCTTTGACAAGCGCAAGGTCTTGAACGGCATGATCCGCGCGTGCGAAAAGCGCCCCGTGCCCTTTGAGGTGCTCGAGCAGAAGGCGGACGAGATCGAGCAGACGTTACAGAACTCTCTGGAGCGCGAGGTCAGCACCGAGTACATCGGCGAGCTCGTCATGGACAAGCTGCGCGCTGTGGACGAGGTGGCCTACGTGCGCTTTGCCTCGGTCTACCGCCAGTTCAAGGACATCGACACATTTATGAAGGAACTCAACAAGCTGCTTGAAAGCAAGTAAAAGCGCTATAGAATGTTGGGGATAGAGATCTCCTGCATTTCAGACAGCACGCGAAGCTGGGACTGAAGCTCGGCGACACATGCGCGGAATTCCGCCTCGTCCTGCTCGAAGGCGAAGCTGTCCGCGCGGGCAAGCAGGGATTCGACCTCATTGAGTTCGTCGTGCTGCAAAATGATGTGGAAATACGTCGCGTGTGCATCCCAGCTTTCGTGAAGCGCGGAGAGGTCGCTGCGCACGCTGTCCCAGTCGTCCGCCTGTGCGGTGTTTTGAAGCTTGTCGAGTTCTGCGCACCAGTGCGTAACTAAGCCGTCGGAGACGGCGGCATTTGCGAGCGCCGCGCCAAAGAGCGCGAGCAGCAGGCAGAACGGGATCCAGAAAAATCGCTTCATTTGGCACTGTCCTTTCCGATGCACAGAATTTTACCCGCGCCGTCGAGCGAGAGCAGAAAGATCTCCGACGGCGCGCGGTAGCCCTGCGCACGCACAGTTTTGTCGAGCCATGCGCTGTCTAAACCCGCGAGCGAAAGGTTTTCGCCCAGTACCCGCCCGTCATTGATGAAGATATGCGGGAGAAAGGTGTCGTCCTTGACGGGCTTTCCCAGCTGTTTAGGCGTTGCGGGCTGCTCGTCGGGATAGAGCAGGACTGAGAGCTGCCCGTCGGTTTCGAGCACCGCGTATTTGACGCTTGTGAGGTCCGTCACGCCCTGAGAGCGGAGTTCCTCGATGAGCTCGTCGAGCGTGAAGCGGTTGTGGCGCATTGCGTCCTGCTGCACCTTGCCGTCTAAAATGAGCGCCGTCGGGCTGCCGCAGATCAGCCGCCGCAGGCGGATGGAGCGCACGCTCCCCCACGAGAGCAGCATCGAGAGCGACAAGAGCGTCACGATCGGGATGACGCCGTTTAAAAGTGGGATGCCGAAGTCCTGCATCGGCACGGCGGCAAGGTCCGAAATGAGCAGCGTGAGCACGAGCTCGATGGGCTCGAGCTCGCCGATCTGCCGCTTGCCGAGAAGGCGCAGCCCGACCATGATGAGAAAATAGAGCACGATCGTGCGGATAAAAGCAGTAGCCATAGTCATCCTCCCTTTTTGGGAGTTTGCCCCGCGGAGGGGCGAAATAACCGCTTTCCTCCGGAGAAGTCCGGTTGAAATACATCAAAATCGCAGAAGTGAAAGGAGCTATGGAGTTTCTCCATCATAAGCGCCAGCGCCCGCCTTTGGCGGGACGACGAGGTGGGAAGAGGATCGAAATTTCGGCGGATGCTTCCCCGTGCCCGTGGGCGCGCACACAGCCGACAAACATGCGGGCGACCGCAGAACAAAGGGGCTGTGACCACGGGAAAAGCGACAAATGACTGCGCATTTGTCCTTTTGAAGAAGCGGCTTTGCGCCGCAAAGGGGTATTTTTGCCCATTTTTCAAAAATCATCAAAAGGAGAATGTTATCATATGTGCGGAATCGTTGGATTCATTGGTCAGGAACAGGCGGCCCCCATCCTGCTGGACGGGCTCGCGCATCTGGAATACCGCGGGTATGACTCCGCGGGCGTGGCCGTCATCTCGGCGCAGGGAAAGTTGCAGGTCGAAAAAGCGGTGGGCCGGCTCAAGGTCCTCAGCGAACAGATCCACGGCGGCGCGGACCTCAAGGGCTGCATCGGCCTTGGTCACACCCGCTGGGCGACGCACGGCGCGCCGAACATCATCAACTCTCACCCCCACGTGAGCGAAAACGGCAAGTTTGCCGTCATCCACAACGGCATCATCGAAAACTACGTCGAGATCAAGGAATTTCTGATCGGTCAGGGCATCCGGTTCAAGTCCGAGACCGATACTGAGGTCGTGGCGCAGCTGCTGGAATTCTACTACAACGAGTGCCACGACTTTTTGGAGGCTGTGGGCCGCGTGCTGCGCCGCATCGAGGGCGCGTACGCCCTCGGTATGCTCTGCGCCGACTGCCCGGACCGCATCATCGCCGCGCGCAAGGACGCGCCGCTGCTGCTCGGCTACGGCAAGGGCTGCAATTTCCTCGCTTCCGATGTGACGGCCATCATCAAGCACACGCGCGACGTCGCCTACATGGAAGACGGCGAGGTCGCCGTGCTGACGCGCGAGGGCATCGAGGTCTACGACGCGCTGGAGCAGAAGGTCGAAAAGAAGCACTTTACCATCGACTGGGAGGTCTCCGCCGCGGAAAAGGGCGGCTACCAGCACTTCATGCTCAAGGAGATCATGGAGCAGCCCGAGGCGCTGCGCCGCGCGATCTCCCCGCGCATCAAGGACGGCAGGGTCATCTTCGACGATCTCAAGCTCCCTGTCGAGAAAATGCGCGAATTTACCCGCATTTTCATTGTGGCCTGCGGCTCTTCGTACCATGTCGGCATGATCGGCAAGTACAATCTTGAGCATCTGCTGCGCCGCAATGTCGAGGTCGTGCTCGCGTCCGAATTCCGCTACAGCGACCCCATCGTGGACGATAAGTCGCTCGTCATCGTGATCTCCCAGTCGGGCGAAACGCTCGATACCATGGCTGCGCTGCGCGAGGCGAAAAAGCGCGGCGGCTACATCCTCTCCATCGTCAACGTGGTCGGCTCGTCCATCGCGCGTGAGTCGGATGACGTGCTCTACACCTGGGCGGGCCCCGAGATCGCCGTCGCGACGACGAAGGCCTACTCCACGCAACTCGCAGTGCTCGACATGATCGGCCTTGCGTTTGGCGAGGTGCTCGGCACGGTGAAAAAGGAGGAGTACAACGAGGCGGTCGCAGAGCTTCAAAAGCTGCCGGAGAAGATGGAGCAGTTCCTCGCGAGCGAGAGCTGCGAGGCCATCCCCAAGTACGCTTCCCAGTATTTCAACCACAATTCTGTCTTCTTCATCGGCCGCAACCTCGACTATGCGCTCGGACTTGAGGGCTCGCTCAAGCTCAAGGAGATCAGCTACATCCACTCCGAGGCCTACGCCTCCGGCGAGCTCAAGCACGGCACGATCTCGCTCATCGAGGACGGCACGCTCGTTATCGCGCTCGGCACCTACGCCCCGCTTTTCGACAAGGCCATGAGCAACGTGGTCGAGGTCAAGGCCCGCGGCGCGGACGTCCTCGCGCTTGCGACCGAGAGCCACCGCGGCGAGATGGCGAAGACCGTCGAAAATGTTATCACGATCCCCGATACGGCGCAAATGCTGCTGCCGTCGCTCGGCGTTGTGCCGCTGCAGCTGTTGGCGTATTATATCGCGCTCCAGCGAGGGTGTGATATTGATAAGCCTCGCAATCTTGCGAAATCTGTCACTGTTGAATAAAAAGAGAGCACCCGAAAGGGTGCTTCTTTTTTGCGCCCGCAGGGCGCACTCTATTATCCCCCACACCGTGTGGGGGACGCGGGAAAGGGGGATATTCTCTTTCTCGAAAGAGAATATCCCCCTTACACCCCCAAGAGA
>ENA-ORTV01002785-ORTV01002785.1-human-gut-metagenome-genome-assembly--contig:-NODE-2785-length-15686-cov-3.512123_pt1 | contig 15686 bp, 17 predicted proteins | sample MGYA00241915_ERZ509194 | MGnify/ENA primary metagenome ERZ509194 (study PRJEB26280, sample SAMEA2338810) | human gut metagenome | biome: human gut; feature: human-associated habitat; material: faeces... | reverse complement strand
TAGATGAGAGTATTGATAATAAATAATCTCCTCTAACCGAACGCAGGTGGTGAGATGTACATAGTGAAAACGCCGGAAAAATAGCGTATTTACGGCACTTTTAAAGAGATGGGTATGGTTGCGGGAGCAGTTTTTATCTCGCTACCTAGGTTCGGCAACAGCAGATGATTTTATCATAAGGACTTTCAGTATCACTACCTGCGTTTGTATGGAGCACTCTGGTTTATGAACAACACATTGGAAGTGCTTCATCTGAACAGAGGTAGTGAAATAGAACATAGAATAAGGAGAAATACAACGTGAGGACGCTGATTTTGAATAAATTTCTGCACCGAAACGGCGGCAGCGAGACGTATATATTCAAATTGGGTGAGGCACTGGAGCAGCACGGACACGAAGTTCAGTACTTCGGCATGGAGCATGAAGGTCGCTGCGTGGGCAACCGGGTCAATGCTTACACAAGTGACATGGACTTCCACGGTGGCAGCAAACTGAGCAAGCTGACCTACCCGATCAAGACGATTTACAGCAAGGAAGCAAGAGTACAGCTGCGGAAAGTGCTGGACGACTTCAAGCCGGATGTCTGTCACCTGAACAACTTCAACTACCAGCTGACACCTTCCATCATTCTGGAAATCGTGAAGTGGCGCAAGGAGACCGGAAGAGATTGTAAGATCATCTTCACAGCACATGACTACCAGCTGGTCTGTCCGAACCACATGCTGAACAATCCAAACACACACCAGAACTGTGAGAAGTGTCTCGGCGGCCATTTCGTGAACTGCATGAAAGGCAAGTGCATCCACGGTTCCACGGCGAAGTCGGTCATCGGCATGATGGAGGCCGAGTTCTGGAAGTGGAAGGGAACCTATAAGTACATTGATACCATGATCTGCTGCTCGGAGTTTATGAAGAGCAAAATGGATAGTAATCCTCTGTTTGCAACGAAGACCGTGGCAATGCACAACTTCATCGATAAGGTGGAGTGGAAAGAGACGGAGAAGAAGGATTACGTCCTCTACTTCGGCCGCTTCTCTGAGGAAAAGGGCATCGGCACACTCATCAAGGTCTGTAAGGAACTGCCGGATGTGCAGTTCATCTTCGCCGGTACTGGCCCGCTGGAAGAGACAGTAAATGGTATTAAGAACATCAAGAACGTTGGTTTCCAGAAAGGCGAGGCACTGGAGAAGCTGATCCGTGAGGCACGGTTCTCTATCTACCCGTCTGAGTGGTATGAGAACTGCCCGTTCTCTGTGATGGAATCCCAGATGTACGGCACGCCGGTGCTGGGTGCAAACATTGGTGGTATCCCAGAGCTGATTCAGGTTGGCAAGACCGGCGAGCTGTTTGAAAGCGGTAATGCCGAAAATCTGAAGAAGAAGATCGAGAAGCTATGGGGTGATAAGAAGCTGTGTGCGGAGTACAGTGCGAACTGTAAGGACATCAGCTTCGATACTATCGATGAGTATTACGAGAAAATTATGAAGGTTTATAGATAAAAAGAGAGATAGAGGTATTAGAAAAATGGCTAACAATAACGAAAAAAAGTTAAATGGTACTGTCATCGTCACTTATCGCTGCAACGCTCGTTGCTCTATGTGCAACCGTTATAAAGCGCCTTCCAAGCCGGAAGAGGAAATCAGCATCGAAACCATCAAGAAGCTGCCGAAGATGTACTTTACGAACATCACCGGTGGTGAGCCGTTCATCCGCACCGACCTGAAGGATATCGTGCGTGAACTGTACAAGAAGTCCGACCGTATCGTTATTTCTACCAATGGTTTCTTCACAGACCGTATCGTTGACCTGTGCAAAGAGTTCCCGCAGATCGGTATTCGTATCTCTATCGAAGGTCTGGAGCAGACCAACAACGAGATCCGTGGTCTGCAGAACGGCTACCAGCGTGGTTACGGCACACTGAAGAAGCTGCGTGAGATGGGCATGAAGGATGTCGGTTTTGGCATGACCGTTCAGGATAAGAATGCTCCTGACCTGGTTCCTCTGTACAAGATCTCCGATGAGATGGGCATGGAGTTTGCTACGGCTTCTCTGCATAACAGCTTCTACTTTGTTGAAGCAAAGAACATCATCCACGACCGTCCGATGGTCGCAAAGAACTTCGAGAATCTGGTTAATGAGCTGATCCGTAGCAATAGCCCGAAGAAGTGGTTCCGTGCTTACTTCAACCACGGCCTGATCAACTACATCTACGGCCAGAAGCGTCTGCTGCCTTGCGACATGAGTTTTGATACCTTCTTCATCGACCCGTATGGCGATGTTATGCCTTGCAATGGTACCAAGGATAAGGAAGTCATGGGTAACCTGAACAATCAAACTTGGGATGAGCTGTGGAACAGCCCGGAGGCCGAGAAGGTTCGTGCAAAGGTTCGTTGCTGCGACCGTGACTGTTGGATGATTGGAAGCGTAAGTCCTGCTATGCACAAGTACATCTGGAAGCCTGCCACCTGGGTTCTGGTTCACAAGTTTAAGTCTCTCTTCACCAAGCATCCGTACAGCATGTATGAGCTGAAGATTTGCCGTGATTACCGTGACGGCAAAGTTACTAAAGAGGATCTGGATAAGTGCAGCACCTGTGATATGAACTGTGTGATCAACAACGGTCTGAGTGAGGCAAGTAAAGAGCAGCTGAAGCATAAGTCTGGCGAGGAAATTGTGGATGCCGATATCGCACAGCAGATGGAGACGAAGTAATGAGTGAAAAAACAGCGGTAAGAACAAGAGAAAAATGCGGACTCAATTATTTTAGCTTGAATTATGAAGAAAATGAAGTGGGTAGAATATTTCTAGAAGAAGTAAACGTACAAAGGAAAAAATTATGATTGTATTATCTGATTGTCTAACAAATAAAATTGATGAAGGCTGCTTAAAGGTGGCTAATAGTCTTACAAAGAGACTGAAAAAAGCAGATGCTAGCACCATGGTTATTTCTTTTGAACGTAAACCGGATTATTCTGATATTCACATGTCATTGAACAAATTTTTTTTGAATAAGCGCTTATGTGAGATAATGCACCAAAAGAAAGAACCTGTTTTATATATACCATTTGCATCTAACACAACGGCAAGTTGTTTGCGTACATTCATTCTTTCTTTTTTTTCAAGAAGAAAAGAGGGAGTTTTATTCGCGTTGAGGTATCAAATGAATCCCCTGGCAAAGCTGTTTTTAATTCTGAGTGGCGCAAAAGTAATAGCTTTGTCGGAGGCATCTTACCAGTTTTATAAAAAAATAGTTGGCAATAGGGCTTTCTATTTAAAGACAGGAATTGATACAGAGACATTCGTTCCAGTAGATGATAAAAAGAAAATACTTCTTCGAGAAAAGTACCATATTCCAACTAATAAACAAGTTGTTTTACATGTTGGGCACTTAAAAGGCGGTCGAAATGTTGACAAACTAGCAGAAATTAATAATCAATATCATATTATACTGGTAGTTAGTTCGGTCACAGAATCTGAGAAGGATAGCTCAATTAGAACTTTGCTTGAAAATAGAGGTAATGTGACCATAATAGATTCTTATTTGCAGAGTATTCAGGAAATATATCAATTAGCAGATGTCTATTTGTTTCCCGTAATGGATATCGAAAATTGTATTGATGTTCCATTGTCCGTTCTTGAGGCAGCTTCTTGTAACTTGCCGATTGTAACAACAGAATATGGAGAACTAACTGCTTTTAGAGAACAAGAGGGTTTTCTTTTTATCGATGCGTTAGATTCGGATTCATTAAACCAGGCATTGGAAAAGGCATTGTTAAAGACAGAAGTCAATAACAGACAAGCAGTGTTGGAATATGATTGGAAGAAATCTATTGATAATCTTCAGAGGATAATTAATATAGGAGAATAGATTAATGGGTAAGAGAGTTGCTTTGATTGGCTTGGATGGTTCTGGCAAGTCTGCAAATATTGAAAAGATGAAACGGGATTCTGATTATTCGGATTATAATTTTTTATGGGTTCGTTGGAAACCAACGCTCTTAAAGCCGGTTTATATGTTGATGGAAAAAAAGGTATCTGATAAGAATAAGAACATCAAGATGAATGTCCAAGTTGACGGAAAATGCGGAGTAAAGCAGGCGGAATTAAATGCTGATTATAATACTAAGGCTGGTTTAAAGGGAAAAATATTTAGAAATCCCATAATGAGAGGAACGTGGATGTTTTTTGCACTGGTAGATTATTTTTTCCAATTTCACATAAAAACGCTATCTTTTATATTGACGGGTAAAAATATAATTTTCGACCGTTTTTATCTTGACTTGTTTGTTGATCAGGGAATTAATTTCGGTTTTTCTCCAGATAGAATTAGTAAGGAAATACAAAAATATAGATTCCTTTTTCCACGAATGGATAATTATGTATATATTCGCGTATCTCCTGAAACCTGCTATAAGCGAAAAAATGATATTCCCAATATGGACTATTTGAACAAGCGCTATGAGATTTATGAATTCCTGGCAAAAGGAAATAAATGGATTACAGTTGATGGAGAACAGCCTTTTGAAAAAGTGAACTCTCAGATTAAAAAAGTAGTGTTAGACTGATAAATATTTGTTTGGAGGTGCATAAAATTGGATACAAAAAAGAAAACGATCATGATCATTTTGGATGGGTTTGATTATACATATATTGAAAAAAATCTTGATAAATTCCATTTCTTCAAAAATTTATATGATAATAAAAAACTGTGTCCTTTAGAATCAGTAGTTCCAGCGGATTCGATTCCGTCTTGGACTACTATATATACGGGGCTCAATCCAGCAGAACATGGAGTGCTTGAATCAATTGATTACCTTGACTTCAAAAACAAAGTTAAAGGAGACTACTCTGTTATTCAAGGGCACTCGTTTTGGGATGTATTGAGTGAAGAAGGAAAAAAAGTATTCATTTTTAATCCATTTATGGCATATCCAGCTTGGAGTGTTAATGGATTGATGATTTGTGGTCCCGTGTTTGAGGGCGGAGATGTTAGCACAAATCGCCCTGATTTAGTAGATATGGAGACTATGCCTTCTATTGGAGGAATGGTTGACCACCCGACTGACAAAGAAATGCCAAAGTTTTTTGAGAATACAATGGAATTATCACAGAGGCAGTTTGATACTTTCCATAAGTATTTTAAGAAGGGTCAATATGATTTTGCTTTTCTGGGTGTTACCACACCAGATCGAATGCAGCATTTTTTATGGCGGTATACCGACCAAAGTGACAGAACTTATCCTGGAAAGAACAACCTTCAGAACTCCATTCTTGAGATGTATAAGTTAATGGAAAAAAATGTAAAAAGAATAATGGATGAGTATGGAAGTGAATACAATATTATTGTTATCAGTGACCACGGACACGGTAAACGCTGTGAAAAAACATTTTATATTAATCAATGGTTAATTAGTCAGGGGATAATCAAGGACAAGAGCAAGAAAAAAAGAGCGGTCGAGTACGCCAAAAACTCTATGTTTAGATTTTTGGCTACTTTTCATATTGTTGAGTCAGGTACTAAATTCTTTAAGCAGTTTAAGTTTGCACATAAGGTAAAGAACGCAGATTATGTTTTTTCAGATAAAAAGCAGAAAGTGTACGCACCCAAATTTGATGGCTGTAATCCATTCGGTGGAATTATGGTAAATCGATCTGAGTTTGATTCTGACGAAGAATATGAAGTAATGCGACAGAAGATTATTGATGGACTATTGCAAATTAAAGATCATGGTCAACCTATAATGATTTGGGTGAAAAGGCGTGAAGAAATCTATGAAGGTGCGAAAGTAGAAAATTATCCAGATATTGTATATAGAATGAAACCGGAATATGGTGTAGATCGTGGACTGTTTGGAAAACGTTTATTTGGAATTAACGCCATGCATGAGATACTGTCAGGTGGGCATCAGTTTATTGGTGTAATAATGGGAAATATTGATGGACTTGAAAGTGTTAAATCTGTTTTGCATATTCACGATTATATAATTTCTATCAGTGGAGTGGAGGACTAAGATGAAAAAAATAGCTGTAATACTCCCATCGTTTGATGTTGGTGGAACTGAAAATATGGTTGCGAATTTAGCAAAGTATATTGATAAAGATAAATTTGAACTTTTGATAATTTCCTTATCATACCCATTAAATACTCATGTTCAAAGAATTATTGAAGATTCTGGTGTGAAAATTTCCTATGCAATGAAGGGAAATGTGCGAAGTTGGAAAGTATTCTATAATGTTTGGAAAGCATTATATCAATTCAAACCGAATCTTATTCATTCTAACATGTATGCATTTGCCTTTTGTGTGCCGTATTTGTTGACCCATAAGATAATGCTTCTTCACACGATTCATAATAAACCTGTTAATGAGTTTAAAAATAAATACAAGAGACTTATCTCTTTCTTATATAAAATAAATAAGGCTGTTCCAGTTGCTATTTCGCATATTGTAGAAAAAGAAATGAAAGAAGTGTATAAAAATAGCATTTCTACAATTGAGCGCGTCTATAATCCAGTTGAAATCAAAAAATTTTATACTGAAAGGAAATATAAAGATTCGGGAAGTATTATATTTATTAATGTTGCTCGTTTTATGAAGCAGAAAAACCAAGAGCTTTTGATTGATGCGTTTGCAGAAGTAACGAAAGAATTCAATAACGTAAAACTTTTTTTGGTTGGCGATGGTGAACTTAAACAGAATATAGAATATAGAATAAAAAAATATAATATAGATGATAAAGTGGTACTTGTTGGTAATGTTAGTAATGTGAATTATTACCTTTCAAATGCAGATATATTTGTGTTATCGTCTGATTACGAAGGCCTTCCGCTTTCAATTTTGGAGGCAATGGCTTCTGGATTGCCAATTATATCAACTAATGTGGGGGGTGTTGCTGATATTGTTACGAATAACGGTATTTTAGTTTCAGCAAAGGACAAGGTTGGTCTTGTAAAAGCAATGAAAGAACTTGCATCTAATCATAAACTGCGCTATGAGCTTGGGTGTAATTCTTTATGTAATAGCCAAAAGTATGATAGTCAAGAATTTATTAAACAGTATGAGAATTTATATTTAAAATATGCTTGTCAGGAGAATAATAGATGAAATTATTATACATATCAAAAGCTTTCGAAGACAATATTGGAGCTACAATGCATTATAATGCTTTGAAAGAACTTTATGGTGTGGAGAATGTGTATACAATTGATTTGAGACCATTGAAGGCATATAGAAGAGATAAATATATTGCATATGGAAAATATACAACAGTTTTTGAAAGAATTATCCGATGGACTCAAGGAAACATGATGTTTATTAGTAACAAAATCATTGATGAGATAGTTTCTTATATTCAACAAGAAAAGTTTGATGTAGTCTTTATAGAGGATTCTGTGTTTGGTAATTTGGTAAAAGCTATCAAAGATAAAGATATGACAGTACGAGTCGTTACTTTTTATCATGACATAAAAGCATCACTGTATCCTCAGTGGATTAAACATGCAAAGTGGGTTAATAAAATTGAATATACAGTAGGGATTCGACAAGAACGACTAAACAGTCGAATGTCTGATTGTAATGTCGTCTTTAATGAGCGAGATGCAATTGAATTTAACGGTTATTATGGTAGACGGCCAGAGGCAATTATTCCTCTACCTGCACCAGTTCCATCTGTTTCGCACGATATCAAGAATTCTATCACTACGAAAAATAATAAGAAAAAAATCCTGTTTGTAGGAAAGAAGTATTATCCGAATTTGATTGGTTTTAAATGGTTTGTCGATAATGTCCTTCCGAGTCTTACTGATAATATTCAGGTGGATGTTGTGGGCAGAGGTTTGGAGGAACTTAGGAACGAGTATTCAGATTCACGTATTAATGTAATTGGTGGAGTAGAAAGTCTTAATCCATATTATGAAAATGCAGATATCGTGATTGCACCACTATTTGATGGCGGCGGAATGAAGTCTAAAACAGTAGAAGCTCTTTCGTTTGGAAAAATATTTGTTGGAACTGAAGAAAGCTTGTTTGGATTCTGGGAAGAAATGAATAGTGATATTAGAGGAAAAACTTGCTATCAGTGTAACACGCCGGAAGAATGGATTCAGACCATTAACAATCTGGCAAATGATGACATTCACAAATTTAATGAAGATGTCTTTGAACTTTTCAAGGCAAAGTTCTCTTATGATGTCGTTAGAGATAAGATGAAAGCTATAATGGAGGAATAATTATTATGAAAGTATTAGTTACGGGTGCAGGTGGAATGGTTGGCTCTCACATGGTAGAGCTGTTGCATGATCAGGGGCATGAAGTATTGGGTACGTATTATAAACCGACAACTGATATTACAGAGCTTGATCCGGATATTCGCATGGAAGAATGTGATGTGCGCTACTATCAGGCAGTTCAGCGTGTGATTTCAGAATTTCAGCCGGATCAAATTTATCATCTTGCTGCGCAAAGTTATCCGACAGTTTCCTGGACTCATCCGCAGGCAACAATGGAAACAAACGTAAATGGTACGATTAATGTATATGAAGCAGTCAAGTTTGTCCGTCAAACTAGACCTGACTATGATCCAATGGTTGTTGTTGCCTGCTCCAGTGCAGAGTATGGTCAGACTTTAAATGAGCTTGAAGATCCGTATGTGAAAGAAAAAGCGGAATTAAAGCCTCTGCATCCTTATGGTGTGAGCAAGGTTGGACAGGATCTGTTGTCATTCCAGTATTTTATGAACGATCATATTCGTTGTATTCGTGTTAGAATTTTCAATTCTACCGGAACGAGAAAAGTGAATGATGTTACGTCTGATTTTACCAAGCGTGCTGTTTTGGCAGAACGTTCTGGTGTTTATGAACTGCGTGTAGGTAATCTGGAAACAAGACGTGCCATTATGGATCAGAGAGACCTTGTAAATGGTTTGATGCTTCTTGCAGAGAAAGGTATTCCGGGAGAGGTTTATAACCTGTCTTCGGAACATTGCTACCAGATGAAAGATATTGTAGCAATGATTGAAAAGCAGATTGGACATAAATTTGAAATTAAGGTTGATCCGAAATTGCTTCGACCTACTGATGAAAGAATTATCATTGGTAATGTTGAAAAACTGAAACGCGATACCGGATGGAGCCAGAAAATTAGCATGGAACAGACGATTGCGGATATGCTGGATTATTGGCGCAAAACCTTGTAAGGAGACATTAGATGATTATTACAAAAACACCATTCCGTATGTCTTTTTTTGGCGGCGGAACAGATATGGAAAGTTTTTTTAAAGAGTATGGTGGCGCAGTCATCTCTACAACTTTTGATAAATACTGTTATGTAAATGTGCGCCATTTGCCACGCTTTTTCGATTATAGTACTGAACTTACATACTCAAAATCAGAGCGAGTGTCAAATATAGATGATATTCAGCACCCTGCAATCCGTAATGCAATGAAAATGTTAGACATGCATGAGATTCGTCTTACATATGAAGCAGATCTTCCAGCACGTTCTGGCCTAGGAACATCAAGTTCTTTCGCAGTTGGAATGCTGAATGCCTTCTATGCTTTAAAGGGTAAGTATGCTGACAAGAAGAAATTGGCTGATGAAGCTATTTATCTGGAGCGTAATCTCTGTCAGGAAGCTGGTGGATGGCAGGATCAAATCGCTGCTTCTTTCGGTGGATTCAATCGTATCAACTTTAATGCGGATGGATATGAAGTCCTGCCGGTTATTATTTCACCGGAGAGAAAGAAGCAACTTAATCAGAATTTGATGATGTTTTTCACTGGGTTTACCCGTTTCTCTTCTGATGTGCAAAAAGCAAATGCAGCAGGAAAACAGGATAAGATTGCCCAGTTGAAAGAGATGCTTGCTCTAGTTGATGATGCAGAGCGTGTTCTGACAGACAAGAATGCAGATCTGGATGATTTTGGTAGAATGCTGGATCACACTTGGAAACTTAAACGCCAAACTGGCTCAGCAGTGTCCACGAATAGTATCGATGAACTTTATGCAAAAGGCGTGGCGGCTGGTGCATTGGGCGGAAAATTGCTGGGTGCCGGTGGTGGTGGATTCTTGGTATTCTATGTACAGCCAGAACGACAGGATTCAGTACGTTGGGCAATGCGTGATTTGATGCATATTCCGTTTGCGTTTGAAGATGGCGGTACAAGGGTGATTCATTATACGCCGGAGACATACATTCCGAAGGAGTAAGAATGAAAAGATTAAGAGTTTTACAGATATTGAATTTCTGGCGCTTAATACCAGCCTATATGTGTATTTGTATGGCACCAGTAGAAGTGAAGCATGTAGTGGTAGAGGAACTGTATCATTGGAAAAAATGTGATAAGAGAAAAGAAGTTTCCAGATTTGATATTTTTTCTGGATTGATGTTGGAACGGAAAGAGTATCGGTCGTTGCTGCAATACCGATTCAATCGGGGGGTGGCAAAACTTTTGCTGAAGGTTTTGTTTCCTGGGATGGAAACGCTTTATATTAATACACCAAAGATTGGTCCCAGATTGTTTATTCAGCATGGATTTGCAACAAACATTAGTGCAAAACAAATTGGGAGTGATTGCTGGATTAACCAGCAGGTTACCATAGGGTATACCTTTGCACCAGATCCACCAATCATTGGGAATGGAGTTCGCGTTTCTGCTGGAGCAAAGGTGGTTGGAAATATCACAATTGGCGATAATGCAATTATTGCTGCAAATGCAGCAGTAGTAAAAGATGTCAGAGAAAACGAAGTAGTTGGTGGTGTTCCGGCAAAAACTATTGGTGAAAATGTGGAACATAAATTGTATTTTGGCGAGAACGAAGGCATACGGAAATGATGCTATGAGGTAAAAGCATGAAGGATTTAATGAAGCATCTAGATATACTAATTAGTAGATATCCAGTTTTAGAGGAATCAAGGCAAGATATTGAAAAGGCATATTTAATTCTTGAAGAGTGTTACAGGGAAAAGAAAAAAGTTCTAATAGCAGGAAATGGCGGATCAGCAGCGGATGCGGAGCATATAGTCGGTGAATTGATGAAGGGATTTAAACTTCCTAGAAAACCAGACACAGGTTTTGCCAGCAAGTTAATTGAAAAAGATGAAGAGTTGGGCCGTGTTTTAGCGGAAGATCTTCAAGGTGCGCTTCCTGCTATTGCACTGGATGGACATCCGGCATTGTCTACTGCGTACATGAACGATTGTGAACCGTTACTTTGTTTTGCACAGCAGGTGAATGGTTATGGCGGAGAAGGAGATGTATTCTTTGGTATTTCCACAAGCGGAAACAGTAAAAATGTTTTGTATGCAGCTGTTACTGCACATGCAAAAGGGATGAAAGTAATTGGTTTGACAGGAGCTAAAAATAGCAAGCTTGAACAGATGAGCGATGTTTGCATTAAAGTGCCACAAACAGAAACATATATGATTCAAGAATTGCATCTTCCAGTATATCATTGCCTGTGTTTGATGTTGGAGGAGAGGTTCTTCAGTGAATAAATATGTTGGAGGAGGAGAAAAAGATTGCCTGCATTAAAGATAAAAATTAGTACGCTATTTATGATAATATACTGCTTTGTTATGTTTGTTCCTACGTATTTTTCAAATGCAGGTATTAAGTTGTTGTCAAATGTAATGATGGCAATAGCTGCGTTGTTTTTACTCCGTCGAAAATATAAACCAAATAAATTCATTGTATTAACAAGTATATATTTGTTGTATTTAATGATAATGACATATATAAATCGTACAAATGCGGCAGATATACATTTGATTATTTCTTATTGTAAGATATTCTTTTTTTTGGGCGTTTTTGATTACATGCTTAAAAATAACCAAGCAAATGCAGTGAATATAATGTTTTATATATTATTATTGTTTGTTTCTTTGGATTTCTTTTCGATTATATTATTTCCGAATGGATTATACCATACATCCTTGACATGGAATGAGTGGAGTACATCGCAAGAGGCACAGTGGATTTATGGAAACAAAAACAACCGAATATATTGGTATATCATGTTATTGATGACAGCATGGGAACGCTACGTTTTAAATGGAAAAAGTAAGATTTGGCCAACGTTAATTTCTATAGGTACCATTATTGCGATGATGATTGTAAAATCCAGTACAGCAACAACAGTGGCAATTGTTGTTGGAACAGGAATTCTCATTTCGATTTATAAGAAAAAAGAAATACGGTTCAGTATTAATTCATATCTTTTGGTGGGAATCTGTACTATGGTTACAATTCTAGTTCTTGCAGGTTCCACTGGATTTCTAAAGATAGTTGTTGAAGGAATATTTCACAAAGACATGACTTTTTCTAATAGAAGTCAAGTTTGGCAACAGGTGATATTGTTAATCGCACAGAAACCGTTTTGGGGATGGGGAATTGTTGATGATAAAGCGGCAACTGGACTGTTGGGAAGTTTAACATATGTAAATGCACATAATCAGTTTTTAAACTGTCTTTGGCAGGGAGGCATTGTATTAATTTGCATTCTAGGCGGAATTATTTTGTGTACGGCAAGGAATATAAATGCTATTGCTAGTGACCGATATAAATTGGTGTTTGAGTGTGTGTTAGTAGGATTAATGATTGATATGATGTTTGAGGTTATTATGGGCACTACTGCAACATGGGGGTGCTTATTATTGCTGAATAGCATACACTTGTTCTTAGAAAAACAGGAAGATTTGTTTTATTAGGAGATAGGATGGATAAAGTAAAGAGAATGCTAATGACAATTTTAACGTCAGGAATAGCAACGATATTAAGTTTTTTAATAAGTTTTAGTTTGACACCGTATATAACAAATAAACTTGGTGTGGAGGCGTATGGATTTGTTACATTAGCAAAGAACTTTACCCAGTATGCGACAATTATTACAATTGCATTAAATTCGTATGCCGCCAGATATATTACGATTTCATATCATAAAAATGATATGAAAAAGTCTCAGGAATACATTTCTTCTGTATATTATGGAGACGTGACGATTTCAGCCGTGATAATGATTATTGCGGTTGGTTTCATTTTATCTTTAGATAAAATACTTAATATTTCGTTAGAACTTGTGCTTTCTGTAAAACTACTGTTCTTTTTTGTCTTTTTAAGCTTTGTTATAACAACGGTTGGTACCTCTTATACAGCAGCGGCTTATATAAAAAACAGATTAGACATTGTGGGAGTATTTCGCAGTCTTTCCTATGTTTTTGAAGTAATTTTTTATATTGTTGTATTTTCTTTTACAACACCGGAAGTTTGGCAAGTAGGAATGTCGATTTGCATAGCTCAATTGGTGATATTTGGAGGAAATTATTACATATATAAGAAGTATACACCAGAGTTAAAAATTAGACGAAAGAGTGTTTCGTTTATTGCAATAAAAAAATTGGTGGTAAATGGTATCTGGAATTCTATTAATAGTCTTGGCAATACGCTGAATTCAGGTTTGGATCTAATAGTGACAAATCTGTGGTTGTCTGATTTGGCAATGGGGCAAATTGCAATAACAAAAACAATTTCAAGTATTTTTATGAGCTTCAATCAGTTGCTGGCTCAGCCTTTTCAGCCGTTATTTTTAAAGAGCTACTCTGATGGGAATAAGGAAAAACTTATTTCTGAATTGAAGCTTTCCATGAAATTAACGGGTTTGTTTTCGAGTATTGTATTCGCAGGTTTCTTCTCGTTAGGAAAAGTTTTTTATGCTCTTTGGATACCAGGGCAGGATATTGATCTGATTTATGTTTTGACGGTTATTACGATGCTTGCTTCAGTTGTCGAGGGACCAATATATCCACTGTACTATATATACACATTAACTGTGAGAAATAAAATACCATGTATTATTACAGTTATAGGCGGAATACTCAACGTGGCGGGAATGGCAATTTTAGTAAAATATAGCTCATTGGGTATATATTCAATTGTATTAACAACAACGGTAATCATGTTGTTTATTAATCTTGTAACGAACCCTATCTATATGACGTATTGTTTGAAGGTAAAGTGGTTTACATTTTATCCAACACTTTTAAGAACAGTGATTTCTTGTGTTTGCATGACAGCGAGCTTCATAATAATTGCCGATGTATTGAATCCACACACATGGGTGACGTTTCTTTTAACTGCAGGATTATGTGGCGTTTTAGGCTGCATAATACACCTGATTCTTGCTTTTTCAAAAGATGAAAAAATGCAGCTGTTACGCATTGCTAAGAACAAAAATAAATAATACAGAGACATATAATATGTAGGAAAGGATATAGAATGATATCGACAAAGGAAGATTTGAAAAATGTAATAGAACTTGAAAAAAAAGGATATGGCAGAAATAGTTTAATACGTCGATACTTACGGGAATTAAGAATTTGCGAATACTATAAAAATCGGGGGGGGGTATGGAAATTTAGATATTTTAAAGCTAGCACTTGCCATTCTTGTAATGATAAGACATATAGGTCAAAACTTCTTTAGAGATAATATATTCTGGCGTGTATATATAATTAATACGATTAGCACAATTGGAGTTACTTCATTTTTTATAATATCGGGTTTCCTTTTATATAAAAAAACAGTTACTAAGGAAAGACTGAGAAAACAAGTTTTTCGAATTCTAAAACTATATGGATGTTGGACTATTGTTTATTTTCCATTAATTATTTATGAATATTTGAAACATAGAGTAGATATTTCTCATATAGTAGTAGATTTCGCTCAGAAAGCAATTTTTGATGGTACATATTACCATCTTTGGTATTTACCATCATTGATTGTTGCTATGTGTATCGTATATGTAATGAAAAATAGACGCCTCGTTTTAATGTTGGTAACAAGTGGGTTAATGATTATTGGGATTCTTACGAATGCCTATGGTTTAAGATTTCCCCAAATGTACTATACGATATTTCTTACTACTCGAAATGGTTTGTTTATGGGTTCTTTTTTGGTTGCAATTGGAAAATGTTTTGCAGATTATGGAGATAATTTGAGGAAATTTAAACATTTTAAACTAGTATTATTAGTTGCAATCATTTCATTATATTCAGAAGGCGTTTTGGTAAGTAAATATGATAGTCAAATTATAATTGATATGACATTTAGCACGGTTATGGTAGCAGTTATATTAGTGGGATTCATGATCAGTCGGGTGCAAATGAAAGTAAGCAAAACTGTAAGAAATGCAAGTACATTGATATATTTTATGCATCCGTGGATTATTTTTTTAGTCGCTTTGTTAGAACATTTTGGAATTGTTTTAAATGCAAGTATAAAAGCAGGTATTACTATATTTGTATCTATTTTGGTGACATTTACAGTCTTGAAAATGTCAAATAAATTTAAAATAATAAATAAATTTGTATAATTATATCGAATTGGATTAGTTGATGGAGATAATAATTTATGAAAACAGTTATTATGGCCGGAGGGCGAGGAACTCGAATATCTGAATTATTCCCTGATATTCCGAAGCCTTTGATTCCGATTGAAGGCATTCCGGTTCTTGAACGAGAGCTTATCTCGTTGAGAGATCAGGCTTATAGGGTGCAATTTTTGCTCATTAAGCCAAAGCCCATGGTAAGACGGTTTTAGCAGTGGATAAGCTGCCGAATGTCGCGGGCAATATTCATACAGAGAATGTCGAAGGAATTAATGTGCATAAATATGGAGCTTTGAAGCAGAGTT
>ENA-ORTV01002778-ORTV01002778.1-human-gut-metagenome-genome-assembly--contig:-NODE-2778-length-15694-cov-2.924356_pt1 | contig 15694 bp, 15 predicted proteins | sample MGYA00241915_ERZ509194 | MGnify/ENA primary metagenome ERZ509194 (study PRJEB26280, sample SAMEA2338810) | human gut metagenome | biome: human gut; feature: human-associated habitat; material: faeces... | reverse complement strand
ATACTTATAATTACCTCAATGACTCTATAGATTCTGTAGAACAGTTTATAACTGATTGCTCAGAAAATAATATAAGTAAATACTTTAATGTTAAGTACATTGGAAATAAAAGACAAAAGGCACAAAGAGGTTATAAAAATCCCCAAAATATCATAATGGATTTTGATGCAGATTACTTTGCCAAAGTAACAGGAAGGATTGAAGATATTCCTTTATATCCTATCTGTTACTGTCATTATTTTATGATTGCTTTTTTCCTGGATATTATAAACTCAGCAGGAATTATATTACCACAATATAGCAAAGAGGATTCTTTTTATAAAAACTTTTTAGAGATGTTATTTGAAAACCTTAATTCATCAGTTTTAACTGGATTAGAAGCTTATGCTGAATATGAGTTAGACTATCCATACTGCTGTTTGTATGACGAATTAAGAAAATTAACTTCCTTATATCAGGATAAACTGGTATTCTATGCCACGCCACATAATAGAAGTTTTGAAGTTACCATCAAAGAATATTCATTGCTTACAAAAATGTTCGTTAAATATAGAGGTGTGTGGAGTGATAAAGATGTTGGTAGGATTATCACAAATCTTTCATCAAAAAGCAGAAAGTATAAAATTAAGCACAATGATGTTATACATATACGTTCAGATAGGGAGCATGATAAAGTTCAGGGAGTATTTTCAACAATACGAATTACAGAAGGCTCAAATAAAAATAGTGTGAGAGTATATTTAACTTTATCAGGACAAAGAATTATTAACCGTATATTCGATAGTTCTAGCAATGTTAATGATAATGTTAAAACTCATAAGATTATTGATTATATACCTAATACAGCTAATATGATTGCTTTCATGCTGTGGGTAGTCCTGAATTGCACCGTAGAAGCAAATAATAAATTTCAAGACTTTGAATATTCAAATATACCAATATTACAGCAATATATTAAAGAATACCTAGAATTAAAAGGAAATAAACAACCTAGAAATGTAGTTGTAAATACTGCTATTTCAATAATGTTGTCTTCTAAAACAAAGGAAGAGCAGGAAGAATTTATCAACAGCCATTTTTTAGAAAGTCAATCACAGCAAAAAGCCTTAATTAGAGCAGGAATAAGTAGAATTAATGAACTCAAAACAGAGATGCCTAGAGATGCTATACCCTTTACCATGGGGTTAATTGAGGAGTTAAAACATGTCTATAACTGGTAATATTCTAATTGACAAACTAAGAATAAATATTCCTTTGTCAATATTAGATGAGGTTGGCATAAATGCTGAAATCTGTAAACAAGAGATAAGAAATACACTTGAAGAATATTTTATTAATAAGAATGCTTACTCTGTAACAACAGCCTATAATTACCTAAGAATAACCCTAACTCCTACAAGGTTTAAACCTAATGACAACGGATATTATACTGATACTAATTTAGAAATGCCGTCAGAAGAATGGTTATTGAACCTTTTTCAAGAGTTAGGGTTTGATAAAAACAGAAGGATTGGTGAATCCGCTAATATAACATGGATTCCTTTAACAAAGAATATAATTACGAATAAAAAGCCGCTTGAATATATAATTTTTTTATCTGATTATCCTTTGAAAAGAAGATTCATACCTTCTCTGATTTCATCTAATTCACAAAATACAAGTTTAAGGTTATCTACACCTAAGCGAAATCCAAAAGAGAAAGACATTTTAGGCGATAGAATTTTTATTTTCTATGATAAAACGCAGGAATTACTAAATAAAGCCAAAACAGGGGCAATTATATTAAAACAGCCATTAACAAATGATGAAATTGAATATATTTCATCACATGGCGGTTATTATATTAAAGAAGGTAATTATCTCAACATCAGCGGTCTAAACCTCTTAAGATTCGAATTACAATACAGGTATAAAGATAAAATAGAACCTTTGCAAAAATTTTTAAAGCCTGATTCAAAAGCTGATAATTTAACAATAGCTACAATGCTTGATTTATTGCGGAAAAATGAGCTTTATTCAAGATTAGATAACTTTTATACAAGTGAACTACAGTCAGTAGTATTTTATGGATTGCCTGATGAACCACAAAAACAATTAACAAGTTATAAAAGGGCATTTGCTGATTTAGTTGATGAAAGTGATTTGGTAACTTTACAACTTGTATATGACTCTCTAGAGTTGGGTAAAATTTTCAAAAATAACAAGGCTGTATTGCAAAGCAGTAAGAATAATTTATATAAAGAGCTATATAGGAAATTAATCTTAACAAAATTCCCATCAACACTTGACAAATACTGAAATATAGTGCATAATGATAGTGGATAACCTAAAGAACACTTCCTGTGATTTTCACATAGTGCTTTAGGTTTTTTGCTATTTAAGCGAAGTAATTGACTGATTATATACTTCAAGGAAATTGGAAGTTTCTTTTAATATATCTGAATTGTCAGAAGGTAAATAATTTATCATTTCCATAATTTCATTGTACATTTTTAGTGTATTTTGAGGTTTCTTAAATATTGGTTCATAATGGAAAACTCTATTTCTGAACCTTCTTATTAAACGCAGTTTTGTTGCTATTGTACCAATGTCATTTACATTACTTGGATAATTAACAAATACACCTTTAAAACAGCGACCTTTATTCCATATATTTGAACAATACCACTTTGAACATAGATTAGTCCAAAAACCGAAAGTAAGATTTGCAATAACCTTACCTATTGTAAAATTCTTATTTGAATACAATTTTTTAATATCGTTATAAGCTGTAAGTAACATTTCATGTTCATGGTTTGCTAAAATTTTCTGCTGATGTAGTTCATCTTCTAGCCATGATTCGGATATACAGCTTTTCAACATTGTATCAATGGCATTTCTAAGAGTTACTTCAAGTGTTGATAATTCAGGATAAAGGGCTTGTGATATACGTAAGTTGGTTTTATATCTATCAATAAGAACCTCTATAGTATCGTCATCAGAGTGCTTGAATGATAATAACCGTTCAACACTTAAAGTGCTTGCATATTTTTTCAACTCTTTTTCATCAATAGCCATAGTTACATTATATCATAAACAAGCGATTTCTCAGGCATGTTTCAAAATTTTAATTCTCTGATTACATTCTTACATACACCATAAGTGTAGAAAGGAATGTAAAAATGAAGAACTTAGTAGAACCGATAAAGAAAAAGGAAGATGTTGAAGCTATAGAACAATATCTAGCGAGGCACAGTCGCAGAAATCAGCTTATATGGGCATTTGGAACAAATACAGGGTTACGTGTTAGTGATATTCTTAACTTGAATATTGAAGATGTGGAAAATAAAAGTTATATTGAAATTTATGAGCAAAAAACTGGCAAATACAAACGTTTTCCATTAAATAAAAAGTTAAAAGAACTTATTAAGCTGTATCTTGTTGAACGGGCAAGAACATACGCAATCGGGGATGATGAGCCTTTGTTTGTTGGTAAAAAGCATTGCAGGCTTGACCGTTCGCAAGTATACAGATTTATAAATGAAGCGTGTGAACATCTTGGAATTACTGCTAATGTAGGCACACATACAATGAGAAAGACTTTCGGCTATTTCTTTTATAAGCAAAATAACGATGTGGCATTGTTGCAAAAGATTTTAAACCATTCAAGCCCTGCAATTACACTTAGATACATTGGCATTGCACAAGAAGAAATCGACTACTCTTATAATAATTTTGAACTCTAATACACCGTAAAAGTTTACAACAGTCTATCTATACGGGTGTATAATTTCCACAACAAAATCATACCACAAACATTTTTCTACAGTAACGGAGCATAAATAAAGTTTTACACAAAAGCCGCATAAGTCTAAGTTTAGACTTTATACGGCTTTTCAGTGTTATACATCATTTTAGATAATATGATGTATAACCTTAAAGAAAGAATGGTAAAGATAAATGCAAGGTATAAAAGAAACAGAAGAAAAACTATCAAATTTATTCAAAGCAAGATTTCCTATAATATATGTTGAATCGTGGGAAGAAAATCGTGTTACTGATACTATTCAGCGTATAGCTGAAAATGTAGAATTTATTAAAACCATAAGAACTGTTTATATGTGGAGTTCTACATCTGGGCTTATTAACCTAAATAGTATGATAGCTGTGGATAATTCTTTTAATGCTATTGATGCGATAGAAAACTTTAGTGGAACGGAAGAAAACGCAATACTTATTCTTAAAGATGTTCACAATGACTTGTCAACAAGAACTATAAGTTTGTCCGAAAATAGAGATATAAAAAGAGTTCTTAGGGATACTGCTAACAATATTAGAGGTTCTGAATTTGTAAAAAATATTGTTCTTATTGCACCAGTATTAGAATTACTTGTAGAACTCCAAAAAGATGTTACTGTATTTGATTTTGCATTACCTAATGTTTCAGAAATTAAAGAATTACTGGATTCAATGATTGATGCTAATTTAGGTGAAAATTGTAAATTAACAGATGAAGACAAAAATATTTTTGCAAAAACTGCACAGGGGTTAACATTACAAGAAGCCGAAAATGCCTTTGCCCGTGCAATGGTTGAGAGAAAGCATCTTACACTTGATGAACTCGATATTATTATGGATGAAAAGTGTCAAGTGATTAAAAAAACAGGGATACTTGAATTTATAAAATCTGATTTAAAAATTGATGATGTGGGCGGTTTAGAAAATCTTAAGCATTGGTTGATAAAGCGGAATAATTCATGGTTAGATAAAGCACACGATAAGTATAATTTGCCTGCTCCAAAAGGGGTATTGATTACAGGTGTTCCTGGCTGTGGTAAAAGTCTTACAGCTAAGGCTATGAGTAGTTTATGGAAACTACCTTTACTTAGACTGGATGCGGGCAAAATATTTGATAAATGGGTTGGTGGCTCCGAAGAAAATATCAGAAAAGCTATAAAAACGGCAGAAGCTGTAGCTCCATCAATTCTTTGGATTGATGAAATCGAAAAAGGATTTGACCAAAATGAAGGCTCAATAGGCAAAAGGATTTTCGGGACATTTTTAACCTGGATGCAGGAAAAGACAAAGCCTGTATTTGTAGTAGCTACAGCGAATAATATTAGTTTGTTACCGTCTGAAATGTTAAGGAAAGGCAGGTTTGACGAAATATTTTTTGTTGATTTGCCTACACCGATAGAAAGAGAAATTATATTCAAATTACATCTTCATAAAATGCTAAAAGGCAGTATATCAGAAGATTTTGAGATAACTGATAAACTTATCAAAAAATTAGTTGATATGACAGAAGGTTTTGTTGGTGCAGAAATTGAACAAGTAATTATTTCTGCTGTGTTTGATGCCTATTCAGAAGATAGGACACTACAGGAAGATGATTTGTATCGTGCAATAAAAAATACTGTTCCTTTATCTATAACACAACAGGAGCAAATAGAAAGCATAAGAGAATGGGCTAATATAAGGGCTGTAGCTGCTACATCACATGAAGATAATGAAATTAATGAGAATATAAAAAGTGATACGAAAGTCGTAAAATTACGTGGTGGTAGGAATGTGGATTTTTAAAAAACATAAGGGGATAATTCTATGGGCGGTCTAATAATTTTTATATGCGGAGTAATTGCATTAGTTATAAAGCTAACAAGCAAACAGAATATTGAAAACGAAGATGAATACTTACCTAAAAAAGCAGAAAAACATACAAAATATGTTGCTTATAACAAAGATGATGATTATGAAAAAGAAGCTATATCCTATTACAATGAAGGTACGTACTTAAGTTATAAAAAAGCATTAGCTTTGTTTTCAAAAGCAATAATTTCATCAACAAAAGAAAAACATAACCTTTATTATTATCGTGCTAATACACAGTTAAAACTAAATATTTTACAAAATGCTCTTGAAGATATTAACACAGCACTAAAATATCTTGATGATAATGATACTGAGAATATTACAAAATACTTATATACAAAAGGATTAATTATACAAAAAACGGGTTCAGATGAAGATATAATCGATTTTTGGAAATATCTCATATCCTTTAGCAAGTACAAATGCAATGATTGTGGGAAGATTCGTAATAAAAACCTGTCATACTGTACTTGTGGTAGTCGTAATTTTACTGTTATTGATAATGAATATATAAATAATGCCAAGATAATGTTGGAAAATGCTGAAACAAATACTATAAAAAATTACATACAAAATATTCATGATGTTGTTTACAACAAACATTTTATAGCAAAACAAAGTATATACAATGTATTTTCTGCTTTTTATGCAAAGAAAAAGTTAGAAGTAGCAGAAGAAAATTACGAATTAGGTTTACAAGAATTTTGTGCAGAAAATTTAAATAAGGCAAAAGAGTATTTTGAATATGCTTTATCCTTAGCACCTTATAATAAAGAGTACAAAGAGTGCTTAAAACAGATTAAAAAAGAGGAAAATAAAACTATAGCAGAAGAAAAAATTATGATAGGGATTGCAGAATTAGACAACGGTAATGCAAATAAAGCCATTCAGTACTTTGATGATGCTCTAAACATTTATGAATCTGCAAAATCCTTCTTCTTGCTAGGCAAAGCATTCTTAACTCAAGGAAATATAACTTTATGTGAAAAAGCTATTTATAACTTCAACAAGGCTATTAGTTTAGAGGCTGATAATTCAGAATACTATTTTTATTGTGGTAAAGCTCATTATGAGCGATACAATTATAATGAAGCTTTAGAATGTTTTAACAAAGCTATAAATCTTAAAAAAGATAACTGGGAATATTATTATCAAAGAGGATTAGCCAATAACGAAGTTGGTAATTATGCTGATTCTATTGAAGACTATTCTAAAGCAATATCCTTGAACTGTGAAATATTACAAAATGAAGACATTTTATATGATATTCAAGATTCAGTAAATAAAGTTGAAAGCATATCAAGTAATAGCGAAAAAGTAAAACATATAAAGGCGTTAATGACAGAGGGAAGTGAATATATTGAGATAGGTTGTGATTATTTAAATAAAAATAATTTTAATACTGCAATAGAATATTTTAATAGGGCTATAGAAATAAATCCTAACTATAAATATGGTTATTTTAACCGTGCAACTGCATATGCAAAATTAGAAGATTATCAAAATGCAATTAACGATTATAACAAAGTTATTGATTTAGATGTTAATTGGGCTGATGCATATCGTTTTAGGGGGCTAACTTATTATAATATGAATTTATATAATGAAGCCATATCGGACTTCAATACTTTAATTAAATTCAATATTTTAGATGCTCAGGCATATTACCTCAGAGGTCGTACTTATTATTTAATGGATAATATGAAAAATATGGCGATAAAAGATTTTGCTTCTGCATCTCTTATTGATACCTCTTACGTTAATAGGATAAGTGAGGAAACTAATGTTAACCTAATGCAAGTTATGGATATATTAGAGAATCTTCCTAATTTATCAGAGGAAGAAACAATCAATGCAATTTACCTAATACAAGGAATGCCTGATGAAGATTTAGGACATCAAGAACGTTCACAAAATAACGAATTATCAAGTGAGAATCTATCAATAATAAAAAGTTCTATACGAAAAATAGATTTATAAGGTGGTAAAACATGGCACGAAAACCTGATTACAGAAATTTTTATAACTTAGTTACAGTATTTATAGCACTTATCGTTGGAACGACAAAATTCTTAATTAAAGTAAACAAACACGGCTTATGGAAAGAATGTATCTTATCTGTAGGTTTTGTAGGCGGTTTTAATTACTTGCTTTATTATTTAGGTGATAATAAAGTTTTGCCGTTTTCTGTTTTCTGGTGGAGTTGCTTAATCAGTTTTATTGCCTTTTGTGTGTATTGGAGTCATTTATTCAATGGCAGTCCATACGGGCAGTTTTCACAGAATCAATTAAAAAGAAATTCCAGTTACTGGGCGGAACATTCATGGTGGTGGAATCTTGACGGATGGCAATTTGAGCAAGAAGTAGCCAAAATCTTTATCCTAAACGGATATAAAGCAACAGTAACAAAAGGCTCAGGTGATGGCGGAGTAGATATAATCCTAGAGCAAGAATGCTACAGAGCAATCGTTCAGTGTAAACACTACAGAAATCCAGTACCGCCTGAACCTATAAGAGCATTATGGGGTTGTAGAGAGGATTTTCAAGCTAATGAAGTAATCTTAGTTGCATCATCAGGAATAACGCAATCAGGAGCAGATTTTATAAGCAACAAACCTAATTTCAGAGTATTCAATTTAGATGATATCATCAAGATGGCAAAACTAACACAGACCAAATGAAACCAAGAGAAAAATGAAAAGGCGAATGTGCCTATAAAAATTAAAGAATCTGTAAAAAGTAATAAAAGATTAAAATTTTAGTCAATAAAATTCATGGTATAATATTGCAAAAGTAAAAACTTTCTTATTACTTAACTATCAGGTAATCATGGATACATTACATAACAATGCTGCAAAAAATTTTGAATTATTTATAAAAAAACTTCGTAAAATCATTTTGCACTTAATTAAAAATAATGAAATCACTCCAAAGTATATTTCTAAGCCAATAAATATCGCAACTACAAAAATGAATGATGGTGGATATTGGGAGTTCGGGGTTCCAAGTCCTGGTGATGAAAAAATAAAACATTGGGGATGGAATATTGTTCCTATAATATTTAAAAATCTCACTAAAGAAGAGCAAGAATTATATAGTCCTTATATTTCAAGAATAATTTTTTCTCTACTTAATAAAGATAAAAAACAACTAAATGATATCAGAAAAGAATATCAAAAAGTTGTAAATAAACAAGCATTATGTAATATACAGACATTTAATACACTTGGTTGTATACTCTTAGCACCTCGTTTTACAGTTCAAATAAGCAATAAAGATAATATCCCAATTAAGATAAATTTTATACCGATAAAACCTAAGGATATTCAAGATATTCTTATTAATAATACTAATCATTTTTCCCCAACAAGTGTTGACTTAATGGCTTATGGGCTAAAAATACAATCTATAATTCCTCAAGATATAGAAACAAAGACTCTGGATTTTGAGAAAGTTAAACTTTCATTTCAAAACGATAAAAATATTAATATTTCATTTAGAGAATGTGAAATAGCAGAAATTATTTTAAAATTATTTAAACCCGCAACATTGAATAGTTTTTCTTGGACATGTAAAACAGAAGGACAAAAATGTATAAGTCCATCTGGAGCCGTACCAATCAAAAATATTTCATATAATTCAATTATTTATAAAGCTGATAGGATTTTATTAAAAAAAGATTACGGATTTTTTTATAAAAAACTTATAGAATATAGGGTTATCAATTATTTAAAAGAAAAATCTGTTATTTCGCCACTATTTGTTGCATTGGAAAAATATGAAGAAGCTTTAAATGTTTCAACACTAGAATTTGAAAAAGCACTTACATATATCATAATGGGGTTAGAAGCTTTATATACGGCAAAAGATGATAATTTAGCTTATGCTTTAAGAATGAGAGTTGCAACTCTTCTAAACTTAATTAATCAACAAAGTGAAAATATTTTAGAGATAATCAAAATAGCATACAATATAAGGAGCGATTATTCTCATGGTGCTACAAATAGAGAAAAACTAACAAAAAAATTATTGGATAAATTCAATTTTCCAAAGGCTAAATATGATTGCCTTATTTATTTTCTTAATATTTTAAGAATATCAATCATTTCAGCTTTAATCTTAGATATGGGTAAAAATGTTTCTAATAAAGAAAATAATATCAATGTATTTCAAGAAATGCTTGATAATATAATGATAGGAAATAAAACTATCTCAAAGGAATTTAAGGGAAAGTTAAATAACTTTAAAGGATGGTTGCAATTAAATAGTCTATAAAAAGTACACTTTTCATGGACTGTTACCAATTACGAAAAATCAAAGTTTTTCAGCGTGGATTTTTCAGAATTTTGGTACATAAAAAGCACTTAACGTTTTATGGACTCTGCATACTTGTAAAACGTACTTTTGGCAATGTTGCACATGCTCATAACATCCTTAACTTTAATCAAACCTTGTTGGTAGAGTTCATAACATCTTAAAAAGTCTTTTGGAATTTCAGCGGTAGGTCTGCCGAACTTAACTCCTCTTGATTTAGCTGATGCGATTCCTTCTGCTTGACGTGTTTTAATATTATCCCGCTCACGCTCTGCAACATAGCCTAGAAGTTTTAAGACAATATCAGTAATCAATCGACCAGTTAATCCGTTTTGATTATCTCTAGTATTTAAGATTGGCATGTCTAAAACTTGTATATCCACACCCATATTCATTAAGGATTCCCATTCCTTACAAATTTGAGCATAATTCCTACCAAAGCGGTCAATACTTTTGACTATTACAAGGTCACCACTTCTTAATTGTGATTTCATAGCTTGGTACTTCTCACGACCTACAAAGTTTTTACCCGAAGCTTTTTCTACAATGATTTCATCAACTTTTAATCCTTGAAGCGAGTCAAGCTGTCTGCTTTCGTTTTGTTCACGGCTTGAAACTCTTATATATGCAAATATTTTACTCATGTTATACCTCTTTGATAGGAAATTTAATACTAAACTTAATTTTTTTTATGCAACAAAGTGTAGGGTTTTAACCCTACACAACATCAAATTTCATATAACTACTTACTTTCAAAAGAGCCTTGTATAATTCAGCGTATTTTGTTTTTAAGGTCTTTGTATCAACATTGTTTCTTGTGATTTCGGTTAGTTTAAAAGTAAATGCCCCTGCTTGAAGTTCAAGAACATTAGCCTTTTTCATAATATCCTTAACTTCCGCTACTTTTTCATCTCTAAGCTCTTTTAATTCAGCTATTTTAGAGTCAATAGATTTAATAACTCTTGCATTGTCCTCTAAGTCGATGTTAGTTGTAATTAGTTGTACTGCCATAGTTTTTGTCCTTTCTCTTGTTTAATTACCTTACGTTATCATAATGTATCGACATTTTGTTTTTGTCAATGCTTCTTTTAAATTCTCGACACAAAACTTTACGATAACGTGATATAAATAAAAAATAGTGTTATACTAATAAGGTGAGGTAAATATGACAAATCCAGAAACACCAAAATACATAGCAACAGAAGAACGCAAAGAACAAGCCAGAAGGCTTGTTAAAGGGTTTTTGCAAGAGCAGAATACATCTGTGTATAGATTAGCTAGAATGTTGAATGAGGCTTATGGACGCTCTGCTTCTGACTCTAATTTATTAAATAAACTTTCTCGCTCATCATTTAAAGTAACAGAGTTAATGGACATTGCAGAATTATTTGACTATGAAATAAAATTTGTCAAAAAACAGACGATAGAGGGCGTGCAAGAAAACACTAGAGAATAGAATATAGTAGGAATAAAGAAAATATACCGCATATCAGACTAATGCACCATAATGAGCATTCTACTGCATATTCTATGAATAGTTTAAGAATTAATTTATCCATTTTATAACTGTTTCACCTTTATAACCTTTTATCCATACATACCACGCATACGCTATAGCACTGGAATTGTACGTTTTAAAATCTCCATTCCTTGCACAGTTAATACGTGAACTTGAAACATATATTACTTTCGGCGGATATTTTATAAATAATTCTTTTCTTGACTGACTTTCTAAAAACAAAACTTTTAAGAACATACAAACTTTTCTACCTTCATGCACCTTACTTAGTGCGTGTCCCACAAACTGTTGAGCAAGGCAGTACGGTGGATTAGTTACTATATCCCCATTGAGGTAAGGTTCAGAGTTTAATAAAAAATCTTCAACAACTCCATAGCCCCGATTTATTAAATCGGTGGCTTTTCCTAATTTACCTGCTTCATCAAAAACTTTGGCTTAAATGTCCTTCACCGCATGCACACTCCCCAGATATTATTTAATTCTGGTTCAACTTTCAATAATAATTTAGCAGCAATCGGGTCGGTTGCATAATAATCTTCTGATTGTCGTTCATTCTTTGAATGGTTACTAGCTCCTATGTTTATAAATATACTTTCTTTCATGATTTACTCCTTCATGAAAGAATTTAGGCATTAATACATTTTCTAATTTAAATATGGATTAATTTTAGTAATCTTTTGCGTAGTTGTATTATCAAATATTTGAGGTTCTGTTTCTTCAAAAGAATGAATAACTGCATTTTTTAAATATAACAACATTCGTAATTCTACTAATGTATTAAAATTAGGAAATATTGTTAGAAATTCAGCATTTATAATAGATAAAGCTATACAAGCATGTGTTGCTGGAATATCAATTCCATAATCACATCTGCCTACAGGAATAAAATGTATATCATTTTCTCTATTAGAAATTCTTCCAAACGTTCCTTCTGGAGAAGCATGAACTGCCTTACAAGCACTCTGATATTCTTTCATCCAACCTTTATCGAAATTGCAAGTTTTTTCAATTGCTCTAAATGATACATTTTTAAAATCTTTAAAACAATCCAATTCTTTTGCCCAGTTACAATGTTGAGTATCAAAAAAAGAACTATCATAAAAAGCTTTTGCAGCTACTTCCCCATTAGATTTGATAAAATCTACAATCACCATTATTTCATATATGGTTCTCCATCTGGCATATGCTCCATCAGCAAAGCCATTTTCTATTAAACAAAATATTTCAGCATAGATTTGACATGCTCGCCCATGTAATTCTTGTATCGCAAGGTATTCATATGCATATTGCTTTTCAGTACCATCATTTATACAATTTACTCGTTGACAATATCTTGCTGTAAATTTTAGAGTTAGAATATAGAATAATTCAAATAAATTCAAACATTCTCCCCATTTATAATAATGATTTACTACAAACTTATTAACCTTTTTGTGTTCATTATAAAGAATTTTACCTAAAGATTTTGTAATTCTTTTTCCCAATTTTGCAACTTCTTCTTTCATTGCCATATCCATTTCTTCGGATATATCAATTTGTGAGGCTTTTTCTCTAATATCCTCCAAATCCATACTTGGGTTACACATATCTTTAAGCTTTTCTATAAATATTTTTTCAATTTGTTTATTGATTTTTTTAGGTAATAACATATATTCTACCCTCATTAAATTAATTAATTTTTATTATTTCTTTTCGTTTATAATCATTTGTTCTTTTTAGTAAAAATTCAAGTTGTTCTCTATTGTTTGCAAAGACAAATTGTTTACGCCTTACAAAAATAGAAGAATTAATATATCTTATTATTTTTCTATCATTTAATAAACCATAAGAAGTTCCTTTTCCAAAATCTCCAATTTTTAATATTAAATTCGATGATATTGGAATAAATTTTTCTACTGTGGGCGTGGCAATCCCATAGCCATAAGGCTCAATATCTATATTGGGTTCATAATATATCAATGGATTATCTGAAGTAATAAAATTAGTTTTTGTAGTATATATAAAATGCCATTGCATTTGAGAATACAATTTTGCAATTTCTATAGCAGTGTCAAAGAGAAATCCCCACTCTCCTGTTTTAGTCAACTGAATTTCACTATTTTCTAGAAGTTGTTTTTGAAATTCTCTTGCCATTCCATATTTCTCTTCATATTCTGTTATAAAGTTATCATAAATGCCATTCTCAATTTGTTGCTCTTTAACCCATTTTAATAAAGGGTGGTCCATAAATTGATGTAACTTATTAACTGCAAAAGGGGTTCTATGTTGTAATAATGAAATAAATAATGAAAATTTACCTTTATCTTCTGATGTAATCTCTTGTTGCAGAATTAATTTTCTTATAATTTTACCTGCTTCCCCTTCAATAAAAGATAGTCTTTTTTCTAATTCATAATCCTTCGTGCCATCATTATTTTCTCTTGTATAGAAGTGATTTATGACAGCTGCGTTTATCTTAGGTATATTCTTAATACTTTTATCTATATCATTATATACCCATAATCCGCCTTCCTGACAAAAATTCTCAAGGTATACTTGTGGTAGATAATGATGTCTTTTAGGATTGCTCACTTTTTATCTCCTTAGAAATAATAAGGTACTTCCATTGATGGGATAATCTCATCTTGAAGATTTTTGATTTTTTGCTTTTCATTATATGTAATAGCAAAAATTAGATACATTATTGCTGTTCTAGTATATCTAAAAACTTCTAATGTTGCTGTTTCTAATTGTTCTTTAGATAACACAAAAGCATAATCATAGTCGCCAAGCCATATTGAATTTTCACAATCAGCAACTCTTACCCAATTATGTTCAAGATTGTTTCTTAATTTTCTCAAGATATTTGCATCTGGGTTTGGAATTTGCCAATTTTTAATACTTGAAACATCTGTTAAATCACATGATAACCAAAATAATCCATCTATAAAAGGATTTTGAATATTTTGAAAATTCATTTGTATCCAAGTTGGTTTAAATTCAGTTTTACTTTTACTTTCTATCTCAAAATATTTTTTCAGAAGTAAAATGATGCTATCTAAAATTCCAAAACACAATTTATATGCCGTTTTTACCATTTCTGTATTCGTAGAAAAATCATTGTAATCTAAACAACTTGTCAAAAACAAACCTTCTTCAAGCCATTCTGGATACTGCTTAAATAATCCACAATAGGTTATATATCTTGCTTTGCAAAATCTGTTTTTTATATCAGAGAATGCTACACTTAAAAAAGGTCCTTCGCCAATTTTTACGATATAATTAGGAAATTCTAAGGTATCTTGAGCAAATATTAATTCTTTTGTTATATCATTTAATGGATTAAGAAATAAGTTATTTTCTGCACACCAAGTTCTGTAAAGTTTTTCTTCTTTGGTCTTATATTTAATTCGTTTAGCCATTTCCTCAAAAGACATTGCTCTTTCTTCAATATTTTTACCCCAATTTAATAAATCACTTACCCAAACCGAATTAGAGATTTCAGATTTTATACCTTCATGAAAAATATTATTTTTATTCTCTGATAACGGTTTAATCAATTTATATGCTTCATAAGCATAGTAACCTGCTTCTTTCTTATCATTCAAATATTCTTTTAGTTCCATAAGAGTTTTAGCTTTGTTAAAAGGTGCAACAAATATAGAATCAGAGTAAATCATATTATTATAATTAAATGTCCAAAAGTAATTAGCTTCAATATCTCGGCAAAAACCATGATAGAGATTTGCAAGATTTGTTTGTATTTCAAAATACATATTGCAATTACCATTTTGTATATATTCATTGAAGGCTCTTCTTATATAGTTCAAAGATTGAACAGCATTCGTAGGGAATTTTTCATTTCTCCAGAGTTTTGCATCTTCATTATAAATAGCTGCTCTCGTAGAGTATAAGTTTGAAATACAATACCAAACTTGAGTTAAGAGAGGGCTTCTTTCTAAACTTAATTCTAATTCTTTTAATTTTTCAATTAATGCATCAATTTTCTCAATACTTTTAGAGGAAATTGCATTGTCACATTCTTTAGCAAAATTTTTAACAAAATCTGTATCCATATCCTTTATTATATCATAAGGTTATTCTACCCTTAATTACAGAAAAAGCAATAAATGATATAATAAATAATATATCTGATAGATAGTAATATTAAACATTTTAGTTTATAGAAAATACATACAACTAATTACCAAAGAGCTACACTTTGTGCATTATAAAAATCAACAGCCAAAG
>ENA-ORTV01002773-ORTV01002773.1-human-gut-metagenome-genome-assembly--contig:-NODE-2773-length-15723-cov-8.308591_pt1 | contig 15723 bp, 16 predicted proteins | sample MGYA00241915_ERZ509194 | MGnify/ENA primary metagenome ERZ509194 (study PRJEB26280, sample SAMEA2338810) | human gut metagenome | biome: human gut; feature: human-associated habitat; material: faeces... | reverse complement strand
ACTCTGCTCGATGGCGGGCGGCGGCGTGTCAAAAAATATATGAAGTTTTCAGAAGTTCCCCGGCGGGGACAGGCTATCCCGTGACCTGCTCCACTTCCGGCAGGGGCTTGAGATTGAAATGAATTTCGATGGAAATGTGTCTTGTCTTGTCGCTGTCAACGGTTTCGTGGACAACGATTTCTTTGATAAGGCGGTTTAGGGTGGCAGCGTCAAGCTCCGCAATGTCCCGGTATTCCTGTATGGATTCCACCCATTCCCTCGCGTCCACCGCAAGGCGGACTTCATCGTCCAGCCGCTTCCGGGCTTCTGCGGCCTTTTCCTTTAGCTCGGCCTGTTCCTTCTGTGTCTTTGCCAGCAGGAGATCGAAATTGTTTTCCGTGATGCGTCCGGCTACCATGTCCTCATAGAGCCGCAGCACCATCTTTTCCAGCGTTTCGATCCGTTCCTCGTCCTTTGCCAAAGCCCGTTCCAGTGCCTCCCGCTGTCCTTTCTGCTCGGCCTCGCAGTTGCCGGTCAGCCTGTCGGCTACGGCCTCGCCGTCCATCAGGGCAGCGGCGGCGCACTCCCGGATTTTGTGCAGCACAAGGCTTGTGAGGGTGTCATACTCAATTCTGTGCTGGCTGCAATGGTGCTTCCCAAAGGCATTGTAGGTCTTGCAGGAATAAATCCGCTGCGGGTGCTTGGCATTGGTGTAGCGGACGGTCAGCGACTTCCCGCACTCCCCGCATTTGAGAAGCCCCGCGAACAGGCTCGGCTCGCCGGAAGCCCCCGGACGCTGGCGGGATTTGAGCTTTCTCTGCACGATGGCAAAGTCCCTCTTGTCCACCAGCGGCTCATGCGTCCCCTCCACCACGATCCAGTCCTCCGGCCTCTTGCTGCCGATAGTCCCGATCTTGAAACGGTACTCCGTTTTCTGCGAAGCGATCGCCCCGGTGTAGACGGGATTCATCAGCAGGTCTTTTATCACGGAAAAGTCCCAGATATATTTCCCGTTCTCCGGGTCTTGCTGCTCCCACCGGGTGCGGACGTTGCGTATCCCGCGCTCCCTGTTCCACCATGTGGGGCAGGGGAGCTTCTGTTCCTCCAGCCTGCGCCGGATATAGTTCGGGCCGTGCCCCTCCAGAGCGTACCCGAATATCAGCCGGACAATGTGGGCTGTTTCCGGGTCGATCAGCAGGTGGTTCTTGTCCTCCGGGTCTTTCCTGTATCCAAACGGGGCGACGCAGCCGGTAAACTGGCCTTTCTGCGCTTTCAGCAGGTAGGACGAATGGACTTTCTTGGAAATGTCCTTGCTGTACATCTCGTTCAGGATATTTTTGAACGGCGCAATGTCGTTATTCTCCCGCAGGGTGTCTATGCCGTCGTTCATGGCGATATAGCGCACTCCGTTCCTTGGAAAAAAGTCCTCAATGAGATGCCCGGTCTGCAAGTAATTTCTGCCCAGCCTCGATAAATCTTTCGTTATCACAAGATTTACCTGTCTGCGCTCGATGGCTTTCAGCATTCGTTTCAGGTCGGGGCGTTCCATGTTCAGCCCCGTATAGCCATCGTCCTGATAGACTGCCACAACCTCCCATCCCTGCTTCTCGCAGTAGGTTTCCAGCATATCCCGCTGGTTGGCGATGCTGGCGCTCTCCCCTTGCTGGTCATCGTCCTTGCTTAACCGGCAGTAGATAGCTGCCCGGAAGCCCCCGGCAAGCGCCGCGCTCATCACATCATATCCGTTCATCATAACCGTTTTACCCGCACAATCCAGACGGAACGCCGGTTACCTGAACCTTGTCTTTAGTATAGCATAAATCTTGCGTTTTCGCAAGATTATTCTTGCCGGATTCCTCGCTGAATTTCTGCGAGTGCTTCTGCGCGATCAGGCTCACGAAAACATCGGTAGCGTCCAGCTCCCCGTCAAAGACGGCGATCACATCGATTCGGGTCTTGTTTTTCGCCATAGGCAGTTACCTCCTGTTACATGAAAATAGCCAGACAGGGGAGCGTCGGCAACGAAGTCCGGCAACGGGCTTCAAAAGACCTTGCAAACAATCCCTATCTGGCGGGTTGGCTACTATTTACTTTTTCTTTTATTTTTCTGTTGTTTTGGTTGTCAGAGAGGGGAAAAGCCTTGCGGCTACAGCATTTTCCCCGGCAACGGGGTCGGCAACGGGATAGCAACGGGGTATGCAACGGGCTGTGATTTTCCCGGATTTTTCAGAATGGAATCTCCATCTGTTCTGTGACCGGCACAAAGCCGTCGGGGATTTTCTCGTCCTCGTTGCCGGTGTCCGTTGTCGCATTCTCCCGTTCCCAGCCCTTTTGCCTGCCGTACTGCGGGAACATACGGGGGTTGGAAAAGTAGCTCCAGCCGGTCACGCACTGGTTCATGATCTCGTTGATCTCCCGTATCTCCCATTGCTTCGGCTCGTCAAAGGGGTGGTTCAGGGCTTCTCTGTATAGCTGCTTGGAGCAGACCGCATCGCCGGTGCAGCGGTCGAGATAGGCAAGTATCATTCCCGCCTTGGTGTCCTCCGGCATGAAATCCCGCTGGTGGTCTTTCAGGTAGCGCACCAGCTCCGGGCTGAACGTCAGCTTCCATCTGCCCGCCCGGTAAAGCGCCATTGCCTCCGCCCATAGCTGGCTGATATATGCCCGTGAAGCGGCCTCGTCCTCCAAAATGTGTACCTCCGCCTGCTCCGGGTTTACCAGCACCGGGAGAAACCGCCGGTTACCGCTTCGGTCAAGGGGCAGGAAGTCCAGTGCGTTGGAAGTGCCGCCGAACACGCATTGACGGGGGCGGTCTGCCGGGTGGGTTTCATAGGGTATCTTGTAGACCTCCTTCTGTCGGCTCAAAAAGGATTTGATTTCCTCGATGCTCTTTGCGTTGGCTGTGGCGATCATTTCCGACATTTCAATGATCCAGTGACCTTGCAGCTTTCGGTAGACGTTATCATCGTCCAGCCTCCGCAGGTCGTCGGAAAACCATTCGTCCCTTACCGCCAGCAGCCGGAAAAAGGTTGACTTGCCCGCACCCTGACCGCCCACCAGACAGAGCATGACCTCAAACTTGCAGCCGGGTCTGTATGCCCGGTGGATCGCGCCCAGCAGAAAGAGCTTCAAGGCTTCGCAGGTGTAGGTGTCCGCTGCGGCTCCCAGAAAGTGCCGCAGACAGAAGCGGATGCGCTCCGTCCCGTCCCATACCAGACCGTTCAAATAGTCTCTTACGGGGTGGTAGCTGTTCTGATGGGCGGCAAGGTCGGCAGCGTCCGCGATCTTCCTCTCGCTGGTCAGGCCGTAGGTTTCTTCAAGGTACAGCCGGATATATTTCATATCCGTGTCGGTCATGGACGTTCCGGGTGGACGCTGACAGCCGATGGGCTTTACAAGGTCTGTCCGGTCGGTCAAAAGGTTGTATGCCAGCGCCCCGGCAAGCAGGGTGTCATACTGGAATACGGTCAGGCAGTTCCTTATGCTGTTGCGGACGCCGCCTTTTTCGGTGGTGTCCAGCATCGCCTTCACTTCCTCAACGCTCCGCATCGGCGCGGCGCTGTCCGGCGCGTTCCTCACGGCCTCCCGAACCTGCGGCGGCAAGTCCTGAAATTCTTTGCTCAATCGCTCTCACTTCCTTTCCGTACTCTGTGACGATGGCAGCCCGTTCCCGCAGGTCATCGGACAAAAGCCCGTCCAGCAGGTATTCGATATAGTCCAGCCTTTGCAGGGCTTCCACAAACAGAGGATGCCACGCCTCATCTGGCTGGTTGGGAACGTGTTCCTCCCTCCATCGGCGCAGCAGGTGATAATAGTCTGCAAGCACCTGAAAGCAATGCCGCTCCATGCGCCTGTATTTCTGTTCCTCGGCTTCTTGCCGCAGCTTCTTCACGGCAGACCGGCGTGGTGCGTCCGTTCCGTCCCCGCAGGGGATGGAGAAATCCCGCGCCAGCATGAGGGCGGCCTCCTTTGCGCTCATCCCATGCAGCCGGGACACAAAATCGATCACGTCCCCGGTCGCTCCGCAGCCGAAGCAGTAATAGCGGCGGTCAACCTTCATGCTTGGGTGTCTGTCCCTGTGGAACGGGCAGACCACCATGCCGTTTCTGTTCACGTTCAATCCGTATCGCTCGGCAGCCTGCCTTGTGGTGACAGACTGCTTCACAGCTTCAAATAAATGCAATCGCGGCCTCCTTGAAATGAAAAAGGCACCCGTCATTCCAGAATTGAAAATGGCGGGTGCCTGATGTTAAGGTTAAAGCTCCATATCCTGTTGTTTCTGTGTCCGGGGCGGTTGCTGCTGTTTCTCCTGTTCCTGCCGGATACGCTGCTCCCGGCCTTTCAAGCCCTCCACTATGGATGGCTTTTTCCCCGGCTCGGCGGTCTGGCGGTACTGCTCCGGCGGAAGCACCTGATTGAGCCAGTGCCGCACGTCCCGCAGCGTCCGCACGTCCGCCTGCACCGCTTCCAGCTCCTCCCGTTTGCCGGGCAGGGCGGCGGCAAGGTCTTTGCGCTCGGCTTCCAGCTCCTTGCGGCTGTAGGACGTACCGGGCAGGTGGGTTTTGACATACCGGGCGGCTGCCAGGTATGCGTCCAGCTCGCCCCTGTGGGCTTCCTCGAATTTCTCCTTCTGCTTCTTCCAGCCGATGGCGGCATACTCCCTGTAGACCGGCTTGTACTTCTCATAGTTCCCGATGTGGGAGAGCAGGGTGTCGATGTCCTTGATCCGGCGCTCCGCTTTCCTCATGCTGTCACGGATGGCAACGGCGGTTTCACTTATCCTGTCAAGCTGTCTGTCAAGGGTTTCTACGGTGGAGATTTCTTTCTGCCGCAGAAACTCCATTGCCGCCTGCACCTTGTTGAAGTCGGAAACAGCGCCCTTGAGCTTGCCCTTGGAAGTCCAGTCGGCGCGTTCCTCGCCGCGCTGCTCCATGTACCGGGCAAGCAGTTGTGGGATGGTCGGCTCGCTGGCCTGCGCCCGTGCCTCTGTCAACGCTTCCAGCAGGGCGGTCTTTCTCTCTTTCAGCTCCGCGATCCAGTCCTTTAGGCCGCGCACAAGTCGGCGGATCTCCCGCAGGATACGGTTCGCCGCATTGATGTTTCGGTTCAGCTCCCCGCGCTCGGTCACGATGCCTTTCTTCTCCATCTGCGTTGCCGATACGCCCACATGAACGGTGGGGAGCTGGTCTATCCCTTGCCGCTCATAGCTGCGGTGGTCGATGCGCTCCGGGCGGTTGTTCTGCGCTAAAAAATCGTTGGCAAGGTCAGCCCACGCCCTGCGCCAGACCTCGGCGTTTTCCCGGTTGTTCCAGTCCACAAGGTCAACCTTGCGGGTCTTGTACCTGCCGCTGGGCAGACGGATTTTCTCGCCGTTTTCATCCAGCACATATTCCTTTTTGGACTTCGGAAGCCACGCGCCCCTTTCGTCCAACGGGCGCATGGTCAGCAGGATATGGGCGTGTGGGTTGCCGCCTCCCGTGTCGTGCAGATTGAAGTCGGCGATCATGCCCTTGGAAACAAATTGAGAGGAACAATATTCCCGCACAAGGCGGGTCTGTTCCTCTCTGGATAGCTCCACGGGCAGGGCGATCTCCACCTCCCGCGCAAGCTGGGCGTTATTGGATTTTTCGGAAAGCTCCACGCTGTTCCACAGGGTGCTGCGGTCAGAGAAAGCGGGAGGGGCGTGCGCCGGGAGCAGTATTTCCGAATGGACAACGCCGCCCTTTTTCGTATAGTCGTGGGTCAATCCGTCCCACTCGTTCGTCAGCTTTTCGCCGCTTCGGTAGGCGGCTGCGGCTACGGCGGATTTGCCTTTTCCCCGGCTGACGATCTTGATGCTGCAATGGTAGATTGCGATGGTATCACCTCCGTTTCGCTCGTTCGGACTTGACGGGAGAGAATGGCTTGCGGCGGCAAGGCGTTCCCTCGCGGCAAGTGTGCAAAAGGGTAGACGGCGCAAGCCGTCGCAGGGAAAATGCAGTTTTCCCTGTTCGCGGCAACGCCGCCAAGCTCGGAACACGGCGTGGCTGTGTGGAGAGTTCAGCCCTCGGCAGAGCGCACAACACCCGTCAGGGTGTATAAGTGCGCCCTTGTTGCCAAGGGATTATTCAGCTTGTCGTTTCCTCGGCTCGTTTTCTCAAAAACTCCCGCGCCGGTTCACTCGTCAAAGCAAGTCGGAAAAAGGTCTGCGCGTCCTCGTCCGTCATGGTGATAAGCTCCGGCACGATGCTTTCAATAAAGCCGCCCCGCGAACAAAGGCGGTGGTTGCGCTCCTTGCGTTTTTCTATGGCAAGCCTGCGGTCAAGCATCTTGCTTCGGTTCTCATACTGCCGGATTTTCTTCTGCGTGCGTTCCAGCTCGGCATTACATTCCTCGATGGTCTGCGGCGTTTTTTTCTTCGTCATATGTGGTCGCTCCTTTCTTGATTTTGGGTAAAAAAAGACCGCTGACTGTACGCACACGGCGCGGGTCAACGGTCTGATTTTCGATATTCGGTTGTTCGGTAAAAGATGTGAGATGTTACTTTTTCTTTTTAATGAAAAACGAAGCGATAAACAGTAAAGCCATAACAATGACATAGCAACCATAGAATACACGCTTTATCTCCGCATCAATTCTTACACTGCCGATGTAAAAAACACTTCCAAGTGTAGGGCAAGAGACAGCGCAGTAAACAAAAACGACGGCAACTATGAGCATCACAATGCTAATTAGCCTTAACAATTTCTTTATGGCCATAAAGCTACCTCACAAACCTCTCTTGACGGAACGAAGTGACGAAACATTCTCGGTCTGGCAGTTTTCTTCTGCCGACCGGGAATAAAGCTCCGCAGGACGTGCTTCCTTTTGTTCCTAAAGGGATTTTTTTCTTTGGCTCAACTCTCCAACAAATAAGAAATGATTTCTTCTCATTCTTCAAATTCGCCCTCAATCATCCCGTTCAGATACCGACCGGGATCTGCGATGAAGTCATCCCATTTGGCCAGAGGGTGGAACTCCTCATGCTCGATGTCCAGATACCACAGCTTTTTGTCTCTGGGGCTCCACAGTAGCAGGTAGTCGCTGTAGTTGTCCATCTGCACCATCAGGGAGAGCAGCTTTTTCCGTTTCCAGGTCATCTCCTGCACATCCATGAAGGAGTAGAGCTCCGCCCACTTCACCCATTCCTGATCCGGGAACTCCAGCCGCAGGGGGCCGGTCTTCAAGTATTCCACCAGCTTGGCGGGCAGCTTGTATGGCATGAGCTGCCGGATCTTTTCCTGCTCGTTGTGCCATTCCTCCGGCTCCAGGGCTTTCAGGTAGTCGGCCATCTCCTGATTCTTGTTCTGCACCGCCACGGTGTAAGGCCGGTCGCCGTATTTGTCAGCAATGGTGATGTCGGCTCCTTGCTCAATGAGCCAGCGCACCATGGGGAGATTCTTATGCCGAGCCGCTTCGGTGACAGCGGTGGGGGCGTTCGGAAACACCATGTCCGGCTTGTGGTAATTGATGTCTGCCCCTTTTTCCAGAAGCAGCCGGGCAAGTTTGGTATTGCCCTCGGACACAGCGGCCCGGAATGCCTCGCCGCCAAACTTGTCCACTGTGATCCCAGCTTGCTCCAGCACCTGGATATTCTCCGCTCGCTGTCCCCAGCGTACTTCCTGGAAGGCCCGCTCTTTCTGCTTCGAGCTGAGTTTTGCGGCCTGTCCAGCAAAGAGCGCCACCACCTCCGGCCCACAACAGCGGGCGGCGGTGAGCAGCAGGGGCTGTTCCTCTGCCAGACCGGGATCAGCTCCATGCTCCAGCAGGAAGTGGATCATGGGCACATCATTCCGAAAAACCGCGATCTCCAATGGCATCAGCTTGATGTATTCGCTGAGCTGGATGGGAACATCTAAATCCAGACCGCCTTGTAGCAACGCCTCCAACTTGGGAGTGTCATGGTCACAGATGGCAGCAGCCGTTTCCGGAAGGGTCTCCCAGCGGCCAATATATGCAATTTGGTACATAAGGCACCTGCTTTCGTTGTTGTTTCACTTTATAGGGAACGGTTCGGCCCAGCACCCGGCCCTTGCCAACGGCATTGGCTCCCTCATAGATCAAAAATTCCGCATTGTTTTCCAGCGGGGCATAGTCAATGGTATCTGGATATAGGGGTTGGGCATTTCCCAAAGCTGGTGTATCAAATGTACACTCGGTTCCGTCCAGAAAGCATACACCCAAATATTCTGTAGTTCCTGTGACCACAAAATGGGGACAATACTTTCCGCTGACCAGGCTGGGTGGTATTTTTCGTTTGCCGCTCCAGAAGATGACCTCCACATGGAGCACCGCCCGGTTTTCATCTGTCCCGATCACGCTGTCGCCCTCCTTTATCCCGTCATCTGGCTGCGGTATACTCAGGCCAGCTCTGCGTCCAGGATCTGGACTGGTTTTCCTTTCTCGTTCACATAGTAAAGGGCGATATAGTCGATGCCGTCCCGCTTGGCCTGCTCCCACGGCATCCGTTCACCGTTGATCAGTTCCACGGTATCCGCCTCATCCGGTTCAAAGTTCTCTTTTTCGTCCTCATAGTCAATGCTGTACCCCAGCTCCAGCACCAACTTGGAGGCGGGGATCTCATACCGCTTGAGGGGGCGGTGCTCCAGCTCGGATGGATCATGTTCATCGCAGAACATATTGTCGTAGCCATGCCGTCCACCGTCAAAGATGACGAACTCCTCGCCGCTCTCCGGGTCACGGGCTGTCACCAGTCCGTGGGCCTCGTCGCTATCTATGATATAGGATTGGGGTTCTCCTTTCACCGTGAGCAGATCTCCGTAATACCAAACCTCCAGCAGTTCATTGCCGGTGGTGGAACAAAGTATCACGGTGGGCAAACGCTTCTCCGCCCATTCTTTCACATGACCGATGAGCCAGGTGGGATATTTCTCAGTCATCATAGTCTTTCTCCTCCTATTTCAATTTCAGCACAAATCCCCAGATACTCACCACAATCAAGAGGACACCCAGCAGAAAGAAAACCACACGCCGGTATCCTCTGCTGTGTCGATGGGCATCCCGCGTACCAGTGGGGTCGCAGAGCCAGTTCCAGTTGCGGATCGCTCCAAACAAAATCACGGCCCCGATGAGCACCGAGGCAATGTACCAATGCTCTTGTAAAAATGCTGTGATCTGTTCGCTGTTCATTTACAGATACCCCCCCTTTTTTTTACATCATTGGGAGTTTCCTTTCGGATGATTTCCTCCCGCTCTTTTAAATCCAGCTCCAGAGCTTTTTCCTCCTCCAGATATTCCTCGCAGTTCCGAACCAGTTTTTGGGCGGCTGGGTCATCCGGGACCAGGGCCAGCCAGTGCTTGGCGTATTCATAGGCGGAGGCGGCGGAACGGTATGCCATCAGGCAGGAATAGCCCATCCGGGCGTTCCAGTAGGGATCGTTCTCACCCTGGGCGCGGACGGACTCCAGCAGCTCAATGGCGTGTCGGATGAGATCCCCGTCCACTTCACCGTCGGTCCCATGCTCTCCATGATCTCCCAGTACCGCCAGATTGCTGTAAGCCCGACTCAGCTTGACGGTCAGCAGATAGCCCCGCTCCTGTTCCGGGATGGCTTCGATGGCCCGGATACACCGGGAATACTCGTCCTTCTTATTCCATTGCTCAAGCTGCTCCAGCAGCTCTGCTTTTTCTGCCTGATTCATCATTTCACCGCCTTTTCCGTGTCATCCTTTGCCTTTTTTGAAGTGTCCGCTGCCTCGCCAGGTGTTGACCACACAGGTGAAGATCTGGCCGCAGTGCTTGCACCTAATCATGTGAGCCATAATTTCGTCTGCCCAGCCATCCTCTGTCTTTACCTTCTCCAGTGGGCAGGTGGATTCCTCTTGCATCAGTTCAAATTCCCCCTCCGACACCAACTGCTGAATGTAAGCAATACAGGCCAGATAGTCCTTTGGGGCGTCAAATTTTCTCCATGTTTGAATGTTTCGGCAGTGCTCGCACATAGTGGACGCCTCCTTACGCAAATACCTGCTGGTATTTCTCTTTCAGTTCCTTCGGTGCTGTCTTGATGACCTTGCTACCACCATTTTCGGAATTCTTTCCCCAGATGGCCCAGAGCAGGCTCTGCCAAGCGATGGCCCGGAATTTCGGGTCTTTGTTTTCTTCCGGCAGGAGATAAGCGGAAAAGCGGCGCTTGACTGCCAGCAGTGCATCCAGGCTTTCCCCATTGGCGATCAGGCTGCGGAATTCTCTGGCAGGCTCCAGCCACTGCATAGACAATGCGCCCCGCACCAGTACCCCCAGCGTCCATGGTTGAAACCCAAACTTTCGGATCAAGGCATGAAGGAATTTCCCTTGCAGGGAGGAGTGCTCGTCATCGCAGAGATCCAGATACTCCGTCACCAGCGGTGCCCACGGTTCTCCCTCCAGCCCCAGGGCAAACACGGCGAAGGTGCCAGGCATCGCACAGGCTTCATCTGAGAGGTTTTGGTACCACTCAAATTCCCGCATAGCCAGACGAGCGTATCGCACCATAGCCGGATGCAGATTGGGGTGTTGCACAGCACAGGCAAAGAGCTGATTGACGCCCTTTTTGGGCAGACCGGGAATGGGCAGATAGAGTTTTTCCTTCCCACGGAACTCCACCGAGTAACTGCGGGGAAATCCCTCCTGCTCTAACACCGCACACAGGTAATCCAGAATTTCAGCATAGCACTCCTCCGTGGAGTCCCTGGCGGTGATGCGGATGGCAGCAAACACATCATTGGCCGATGCGGTGAAATGCTCCGTCTTACGCCGCTGGTTGTCCTTTGGCAATTTGCCACTGCCAGCTGTTTTCAGCTGCTTCACCATATCCGGGCAAAGCTGGGAAACCAGATCAAGGTAGTGTTCGGTTATAATCGTATTACTGTTGGCCCCATACACCGTATAACAGACCGCCACATAGCAAGTAAAGCGCAGCAGGTTCTCGTCCACATCCTCCGGCCGCAGCTCCGGCCATGCGGTACAGAGCGGGAAAGGCGAAAAGTAGTCCTCATTCTCTCCAATCTCAAAAAACTTCTCCTGCACCTGGTGTTTGATGTATTTTCCCAAGGTGTGGCCAATCTCCCTCCAGCCCACCAGCCGCCGCATGGCGTCGCAGAGGGAAACAGCATCCTCGTAGGGGAATCCCTTCAAAGGCAGTTTGGACAGATACCGCTCCAGGAGCTGGCTAGGAAGAAAGGGCGTTCCGCTTTGGTTCCGAACGACCACCGGATAGCTGGAATGGTTTTCTTTTGCAGTTCCATCCAACACATCCTGGATGCACTGATCGGCGTGTTCCAGCACTTCGGGGTTCGTATCTGGCTTCTGGATCAAATAATAACGACCTTGTACGCCGTCGCGTTTCGGCAAACTCATAGCAGGCCACCACTTCCTTCCGGGGTCTTCGTTATCGGAATAAAAATCTGTCGGTAAAGTTCCTTCAGTTCCTCAGAAGCTGCTTCCACCACTTTCTGACCACCCTTGGCGCTGGCTTTGCCCCAGATCACATAGCAGACCGTTTCCCATGCGTATTGCAGCACTTCCTCCGGGCTGGCTTCTGTTTCTTCGGCGGGTTCCGCGTCATCGTCATCATCGTCATCCTCGTCGGAGGAAAAACCGCTTGGAACGATCTCGGACAGGTGGATTTTTGCCTCCAGCAGAGCGTCCAGGCTTTCTGCGTTTGCCATCCACGCGGCATAGTCCTTGGAATACTTCATGTTCTGCATGGACAGCACCCCACGGACAAATACAGGGACGGTATCGGCGGTAAATCCGAACTGTTTCACATACTCCCGGAGGAATTTTTCCTGTAAGTGGGAGTGCTCATCATCACAGAGATCGAGATAATCCCATACCAGCTGCCGCCACTCTTGCCCCAGCATTCCCAGGGCGAACACGGCAAAACTTCCGGGGAGCGCGCACTGCTCATCGCTGAGATTGGTGTACTGCTCATATTGCCGCATGGCAAGCCGGGCGTACTGTTCCATCAGGGGGTGGAGGCCGGGGTACTGCACGGCACAGGCAAAGAGCTGGTTTACTCCCTTTTTGGGCAGACCTGTGACGGGAAGATACCTCTTTTCCGGTCCTTTGAACTCCACCGCATAGCTGCGGGGAAAAACCTCCTGCGAAAGAACCTCACACAGATAGTCCAGCACTTCATGGCAGCATTCCTCCGTATTGTCCCTGGCAGTAATACGGATCACGGCAAAGACATCGTTGGCCGATGCGGTGAAGTGCTCTGTTTTCCTCTTTTGCAGAGAGAGCGGCAGCCTGCCGGTCCCGTGTTCCCGGAGCTTTTTCACCATATCCGGACGGACTTTCTCCACCAATCCAAAGAGGTAATTGGCGTCCAGATACTGAAAGTCCAAGCCATACACTTTATAGCTCACCGCCACATAGCAGGCAAAACGCAGCAGCGGCTCCGGGACCTGCTCTGCACGGATGCCTGGTTTCAAGGAATACTCCCGATCCCAGAAGTGGTCATCTTCATTGCCTGTCACGACAAAATACTTCTCCTGCAGCTCCCGTTTCAGCATATCAAGTAAATGGTGGTCAATTTCACCCCACCGGCTCTGGCGGCGCAGGTTTTCGCTGAAGGCGATGGCCTTTTCCGCGTCAAGGGTCTCAGCCCGCTGCGCTTCGGTCCATGTCCGAAGCAGTTGCCACACCTCAAAGGGCGCGCCTTCGCTGCTGACCACTACCGGCGGCCAGAGGGAATCAAGCCGCGTGATTCTCCCGTCAATGGCATCCTGGATACACTGGTCAAAGAGCGGTTGCAGTTCCTCCTGCACCTCGGGCTTCATCCAGTAACAGCGCCCGTCCGCACTATTTCGTTTTGGTAAACTCATATCAGGCCACCTCTTTCCGAACAATAAAAAATGCCCTGCGACACCCTGTCATTTGGACAGGCTGACGCAGGGCGCGAAAAGGCCGCACAGAACCAAAACCTGTATCCCAAGGCTCTGTGTCTGACGATATTCTGCTGTCTTTCCCGTCCGTTTGGACATGGGTACTCATCTCTATCCATTTGCTTTCACCTACCGCACATGCTCTTTTACCCGCTCCATCTCGTCCACCAGAGCCCTGACCTGGAAGTCCACCATATCCTCCGCCACCTCTGGGAATAGAAATGGCATGGTGTCTGGAATGGCTTTGTGTACCATCATCATGCTGAGGGCCAGATTGCCAAACAGCCGGGGATCAATACTGTCCACAGGGAGGTCAAAGATGGAAAGCAGCTTTCCATAAAAAATAATCTGATCCCGCCGGAACGCCTGGAAATTCTCCTCGGAAAGGCAGTGGCGTACTTGCTGCTCCTCCTCAATGGACAAAACGGCAACTCCGCTTTTAGCTCCATAACAGCAGTTTTTCAGAAAGGTTTCCACTCCCGCCCGCCAACTGAGTCCGGGGTCCTCCATTAGGGATCTGGCATAATCCAGCAGCTTGGGCTGTTGGTATCGCAGGGCGTAAAGCACCAGTTCTTCCTTGGATGAGAAAAAACTGTAGAAGAAGGTCTTGGAGATCTCTACTTTTCTGCACAAAACATCAATACTGCTGTGAATCAATCCCCGATCCGCGATACACTGAATCATGGTGGTCATTAAGGCATTCCGCACTTGCACTCTATCTTCTTCAGAATAGGCTTTTCGTGCCATATCTTCCCATCCCCCTATAAAGAACATAATCATAAAACGGTATTTATATAATAACTGCACGGAAAAAAATATACAACTATATTTTGAAATTTTTTTATGAACTAAGGAAGCTCTTCAACCCGAAAATCATTTCACCTCCTCAAGAAAGGCCACGCTTCCCGCTAGCGAAAAAAAAACGGGCCTGAAGACTGATCTTCAGACCCGTTGGCCTCAGAATATGGATTTTTGCACTACCTAAACGAGGCTGAAATGGATAATAGCACGGGCACCGTCCGCAAGAACGATCAGGAAACCAACTTTATCGGGATGGACCTCCATCTCGACAACGTGGTGGTTGTCGTGGCACAGAACGAGATCAAGGACAATACGGTGCGCAGCAAGACCGTCCTGTCGAAGAAGTTCAAAACCGTCGGCCAACCCAACATTGACGAACTCTTCAAGGTGCTGGAAACGTACTGTCAGGACAAGCCCCACATGGCTGTCGTCGAGTCGACCTACAACTGGTACTGGTTGGCTGATGAATTCGAGAAGAGGAACTGGAACCTCCGTTTGGCCGATCCCAGCAGGTGAGCAAGGCCGGCTTCAAATACTCGGACGACTACACCGACGCGTCCTACTTGGCAGAGTGCGTCAGGAACGGTTCGATCAGAAGCACGGCGATCATGCCCAAGGACGACCGAGCGGTCCGAGACCTTGCTCGTTATCGTATGACCCTTGTCGAAGACCGGGGACGCCTGAAGACGATTCTGGTCAACATGACGACCAACCACCTGTCGATCAAGCTGAACGCCGACAAGCTGCTCAAGGAGATTGACGAGGCCGTGGAGAAGGCAGCCAGTGCTAGCGACGAAGGGGCGACGGACGAAGTCCTGTCCCACTATTACGACAACCGTCAGGTTCGCACCAAGATGCGATCCCTCCTCAGGCGCATCCGCTTTCTCACGCACGAGGTAGAAGCCCTGGATGAGGAGCTCACGGAGCTCATCAAGCCAAACGTGTACGCAACCTCGCTTCAATCGATCAAGGGCTGCGGGTACGTCACGTCCATGCTCATTGGGCTTGAAATCGGCGACATTGGTCGATTCAGAACGCACAAGGATTTCGTGTCCTATTGTCGTCTGGCCCCGACTTCCAAACTCTCAAACGGAAAGTCCAAGGGGTTGGGCAACGCCAAGAATGGTAATGCCTACCTCAGTTGGGCTCTGACGGAGCTGGCCACTTTCGTTGTGCGCTACAACCCGGAAGCAAAGCGGGTGTACGACCGCTACTTCAACCGTTCCCGCCTCCGCGTGAAGGCGATCAGATCCGTTGCGGCAAAGATTGCCAGAGGCATCTTCATGATGCTGAAGAACGGAGAAGTCTTCGACATGAAGCGATGCTTCGGTGGCTGAGGAGGGACAAACCATGAGAACAATTTTTACGAACACGTCGAACGCTCAAAGCCTCGACTGGGGGAATGGTCCTCCATAGAGATCGAGCACCCCGAATAGGATTGAGAGTTCGACGCCTCTCTACAGAGTCGGTTCAGGTGAAGCCTGAGCCGGCTCCAACTGAGGTGTCAGTTGACAGCAAACCGTTGATTATTAAGGGCATTGTGTGATTAAGGCTAAGGCCGACGCGCTTCGCTTCCGGCCTACGCCTTAATCGGAGCCTCTGTAGGCTCGTTTCCGTCAAGTCGCTTTCGCGGCATAAACGCCGAACGGCACGCCGTCCGGCATTTATTCCACGACAACTTGACCTCAACACCAAGGCCCTGCTGCTTGCTGTCAAGTGGTTCAACATCGCCACGAGACAAAACGGGAAGACGACCGAAGGCTGAGCCCTTTAGGGGGTGGCACGCTCCGCAAGGAGCGCATCTGCAGTTCCTGAATAAATACCTGGGACAGTCGTTCGGCGCAGAGTCGAGTTTTTGGATCCTCTTTCACAGGGAAAGGGGAAACGGGCTTGTGTGTGGACAAAGGTGACTTTGATGCAAAAGCCCATAACCGGATGTGTGCCTGCTACGTGTTCCTTTCAGGAACCATGGCTGTTTTTAAAAGGTTCATCTCGGAAGTCCGTGGAACGCGGCCTTGACTTTTAAGAAAAAGTC
>ENA-ORTV01002770-ORTV01002770.1-human-gut-metagenome-genome-assembly--contig:-NODE-2770-length-15730-cov-3.495949_pt1 | contig 15730 bp, 9 predicted proteins | sample MGYA00241915_ERZ509194 | MGnify/ENA primary metagenome ERZ509194 (study PRJEB26280, sample SAMEA2338810) | human gut metagenome | biome: human gut; feature: human-associated habitat; material: faeces... | reverse complement strand
ACAGGTATATTATGTATTGGAGGTTGCGATTCCATCCAATGCTATAATGATGTTTTCCAAATTCAACTAATTGACGGACAAATAAAAATTGACACAGAGTGGCCTTCCTTACCTGTTCCTTTAGCAAATGCGACAGCCTCTTTGCTTGGAGATAAAATATATGTGGCCGGAGGTCAGAAAAGCATGGAAAAGCCCGAAGCTACCAATTATTTTTTTGTTCTAGATCTCAACAGCCGCAATAAAGGTTGGAAAGAATTACCATCATGGCCAGGAGAACCTCGAGGATATGCAGTGAGTACAACTCAAAGTGACGGTTTTGATAAATGCTTTTATCTTTTTAGTGGGCGTAACTATAAAGCTGACGGATACATAAATACACTTACAGATGGCTATGCCTTCAACCCACGTTTAAATTCATGGAAGAAACTGAAACAAAGCTTTCCAGTCATGGCTGGCAATGCATTATCTTGTGGTGCAAACCATATTCTTTTTTTAGGGGGTGTACCACAATTAATTCCAGGATCCGATGATCATCCAGGTTTTGACAATACAATTCGTCTTTACCATACTATCACCCAAAGTTTGATAAAGAAAGAAGTTGCTCCTTATCCTATTTCCGTTACAACCAATATTGCCCAAAAAGGCAATACATTTTATGTAGGGAGTGGTGAAGTCAAGCCTGGTATTCGTACACCTCATGTCCTAAAAGGGGAAATCATCCCATTCGAAAAAAAACTGGGTATAGTCAATACAATTGTTATCATTTTATATTTTGTATCTCTTGCTTGGATTGGCTACTATTTTTCGAAGAAGCAAAAAAATACAGACGACTATTTCAAAGGAGGAGGACGACTCCCTTGGTGGGCTGTTGGACTAAGTATTTTCGGAACGAGTCTGAGTGCTATCACATTCATGTCCATTCCCGCAAAAGCTTATTCTTCCGATTGGAGCTACATGCTTGTAAATGCAGGTATCTTAATGGTTGTTCCATTCATATTATATTTGTTTATTCCATTCTATCGCAAACTGAATGTTACAACAGCATACGAATATTTAGAACAACGATTCAGTTCTTTAATTCGGGTACTTTGCAGTATAGCTTTCATCCTATTTCAGGTTGGTCGTATGGGAATTGTCTTATTCTTACCAGCTATAGCATTAAATGTTGTTACAGGCTTCGATATATTTCTCTGCATAGGGCTGATGGGAATATTAAGTCTTATCTATACCATGATGGGAGGTATTGAAGCTGTAGTGTGGACAGATGCTTTACAAGTCGTTATTCTATTAGGTGGTGCCATCCTGGTTGTTATCATGGCCGCATGCAATATCCCTGATGGGGTCTCAGGTATTATCCGAGAAGCATCAGTTGACAATAAATTCGACTTGGGAAGTTTAAATTTCGACTTGAGGCAATCAACATTATGGACTGTACTAATTGCGACTTTCTTTACCAATTTAACAACTTATGGTACAGACCAGACAATGGTACAACGCTATATGACTACCGAAACAGAAAAACAAGCACAGAAAAGTGTACTGACAAATGCAATTCTTACTATTCCCGCGACACTTCTTTTCTTTTTCGTAGGCACAGTATTATATGTTTACTATAAAATCCAACAGATTTAAGTTTGACAATCACAGACGGAGATGCAATTCTCCCTTGGTACATTTATTCTCAACTCCCCCAAGGAGTCACGGGACTTTTAATTTCAGGGATATTTGCAGCAGCCATGTCTACCCTCAGTAGCAGTATGAATTCGGCCGCCACCGCCTACATTGTTGATATTCACGGCAAAATAATTAAAAAAGAAGCAAAAGACAACTTACGCACAGCAAAAATAGCAACTCTTTTCTTAGGTATTGCAGGAATAGCTTTTGCTTATATGATGGCAACTTGGGAAATAAAATCATTATGGGATGAATTCAATAAAATTTTAGGTATCATTTTAGGTAGCCTTGGTGGACTCTTCCTATTAGGAATGATCACACGAAAAGCAAATACTGCAGGAGCATTATGCGGCATTATCGGTAGTATATTTATACAACTGATCGTCATCCAACAGCAATCCGTACATCTCTTACTATATACAACTACCGGATTTGTCTCATGCTTCGTTATTGGGTATATAGCAAGTTGGATTATTCCCGGCAAGACTAAAAACATAGATCATTTAACAATATATAAAATATTCTCTAAAAAATAAAAACATGAAAAACTATCAACGTTTAAAAGGGTTGATTGCAGCATCTTTCACTCCTATGGATGCTCAAGGAAAGATTAATCTTTCTGCAATCAATAAGTATGCAGATCTGATGGCAAAATCAGATCTGACAGGAGTATTCGTGTGCGGCACGACCGGTGAGTCTCAATCCTTAACGACTAATGAGCGTAAAAATATTCTGGAACAATGGATTAAATCATCAAATGGAAGATTTAAAGTAATAGCCCATATAGGCAGTAATTCACAAGTAGAAGCAGTTGAATTAGCACGTCACGCTGCAGAGATAGGGGCCGATGCCATTGCCGCTATGGCACCTTGTTTCTTCAAACCGGAAACTGTCAAAGATTTGATTAACTTTTTTACCCCGATTGCTAATAGTGCAGAAGAACTACCATTTTATTATTATAATATGCCATCTATGACTGGTGTATTTTTGCCTGTTGCAACCTTCTTGTCAGAGGGCAAAAAAGTGATGCCTAATTTAGTGGGAACAAAATTTACACACAATAATCTCATGGAAATGGGTGAATGTTTAACATTAAATAACGGTGAATTTGAAGTACTTCACGGGTATGATGAAATTCTAATCTCAGGATTAGCATTCGGAGCAGTTGCAGGTGTTGGAAGCACCTATAATTATTTACCCGAAGTCTACCACGGTATCTTAAAAGCAGTTAAAGAAGGAGACTTCGAACATGCGAGAAAATTACAGATGAAATCAATAGAAATAGTAAAAATAATCATTAAATACGGAGGAGGTGTAAGAGGAGGTAAAGCAATTATGAATTTGATCGGAATAGAGTGCGGCCCATGCAGACTACCCATTCCAGCTGTAAGCAAGGAAGAATATGATATGCTGAAAAACGATTTAATAAAAATCGGTTTCTTATCTAAATAAAAAGACACGGGGAATAAAACTTTGATCGGTACTTATTCCCTCGTGTCAATCTTAAAATAGCACTATTTTAAAACCAGTACAAAGATGAACAAATTAAATCATTTATGTTTACTGTTAGTCCTCTTATTATTCCCTCTTATCTCAATTTCTGCTCAAGAAATGAATATTTCGGGCGTTGTTATAGACAACGATGGACTAACTATGCCAGGTGTTTCTGTTTCTGTCAAGGGAACAACAACAGGTACTATTACCGATATTGACGGTAAATACAACCTCAATGTGCAAAAAGGGGCAACTCTTCTTTTCTCTTTTATCGGATATACGACAAAAGAGGTAAAAGTAGGAAACGAAAACATTTTAAACATTACGCTAAACGCCTCTACTATAGGTTTGGATGAAGTAGTTGTAGTCGGTTATGGAACACAATCAAGAAGAACAATCACCTCTGCTATTACAAAAGTAAGTGGTGATGCATTAAAAAATGTTCCAGTAAATACTATTGGTGAAGGGTTAAAAGGAAAAATTGCCGGTGCACGCTTATACTCCAATAATAACACACCTGGGGCTGATGCTACAATCCGCATTCGTGGTGGTTCTTCCATCAATAAAAGTAACGACCCCTTGATTTTGGTAGATGGTGTCGAACGTGCATTTTCGGGTATTAATCCAAATGACATTGAATCTATTGAAGTTCTAAAAGATGCAGCATCCACTGCAATCTATGGTTCAAGAGCTTCTAATGGTGTAATTCTTATCACTACAAAAAAAGGATCAGCCAATCAAGCTCCCCGAATAACATTCGAGGCTAATTTGGCATTACAACAAGCAGAAACATTGTATAATTTCATGAATGCCGAAGATTATATCAATACTGTTCGTCCAGCTGTAGCCTTAGGTCCCAAATCTCACTACAACTTTATGGATGGTTATTCTGCAAGTTCAGGAAATACAGAATCTTCAATCTATTCAACTCGCTACCTCAAAGAAGGGGAAAGCATACCAGCTGGATACAAATCCATGCCAGATCCATTAGATCCAACTAAAACACTGATTTTCCAGGATAACAACTTTCAAGACGAAATCTACAAAAACGCACTATGGCAAAACTATTATGTAGGAATTGATGGAGGAAGTGAATCTGTCAGATACAGTGCTAGTGCAGGATACACAGATGACGGGGGAGTCGCTTTAGCTACAGGTTATTCCCGTTTAAGCATGCGGAATAATCTGGATGTAAAAATCAACAACAAATTGTCTTTTGCAATGGGTTTTGATTATTCTAAAACCAATTCATCTGAATATCCTAACCAGATGAATGTTATATCAAGAGGTCTAGCAACTCCACCGACTCAAAAGAAATATAATGAAGACGGAACACCCACAAAAGGCTATAATGCAACATCTCCTAACCCATTATGGTATCAATATTATAATGACCAAAGCAAAGAGGAAAAACGAATGTCTGCATTTGGAAGACTAACATACCACATTATTGAAGGTCTGAAAGCAGATGTGCAAATGTCTACATATAATCATCATTGGAGAAGTGACAGTTTCGAAAAAGCCAACGAATTCAGTGGTTTACGTACAACCACTGCGCAATTCGGTGAATTAAACAGAAATAAATTGGAAGCCTATGGGACATATAACAAGACAATCAAAGATCATTCTTTCTCTGTCATGGCTGGCTACTCCTATCAGAAAGATAAAAATCAATCAATGGAAGCAACTGTTACAGGTGCCAGTTCCGACAAAGTTCCAACATTAACAGCAGGTCCCAATAAAAAAGACGCAAAAAGCGATTTCACAGAAGATGTCACAATTGGTTATTTCGGCCGATTATCTTATGATTTTCAAAAGAAATATTTGTTTTCTGCCACATTTAGAGAAGATGCATCTTCCCGTTTTGCAACCGGAAATCAATGGGGCTTTTTCCCTGGTGCTTCTGTTGGTTGGGTTATGTCTGACGAATCCTTTATGCAAAATATAAAACCCATTGATAACTTGAAATGGCGTATAAGTTATGGACAAACAGGAAACAATGCAATCGGGCTATATGACGCTTATGGCAAATATTCAACAAATGCCAAATACGATGGAGTTGCAGGTATTGTCCCGTCTACTATGCCTAATTTAGGATTAACATGGGAGGTCTCTACACAGTTAGATGCAGGTTTCGATCTATCAATGTTTAACAATCGCTTAAACATCAGCGCAGACTATTTCGACAAAAGAACTGACAACCTTTTATTTAGCAAAGAATTACCAAATACCTCCGGTTTTGACAATGTTCAAACTAACATTGGTAAAGTAAAATTCTATGGTTTCGATATCGAAATCAGTTCTACTAACATCGAAACAAAAGATTTTATATGGACATCTAAATTCACATGGAGCTACGTAAAAAATAAAGTTTTAAAACTCCCTGATAATGGACGAGACAAAAACCGTATAGGAGGTATTACCCTGGCAGATGGGACAGCCTTTGGGGGAACAGCAGAGGGGGAGCCATTATATCGTTATTATGGTTATGTAGTTGACCATATTATCGAAACACAAGAACAAGCAGACAATGCGATGTATGATAGCTCTGCAAAAGGCTATCGGCCTTCCGATGGGAAAAACATAGCCGGGCGTAAAGAAATCGGTGATTACGAATGGAAAAACCGTGAAGGCAGTCAGACTAAAGATGGAAAAGATTATATTGACAGTCAGGATCAATTCTTGCTTGGTTATACAGTTCCACATTCTACCGGAGGTCTGAACAACAATTTCACCTATAAAAATTTCACTTTGAATATCTTTTTAGATTGGGCTTTAGGCCACTCCATCAACAATAATTCAGAAATGCGCTATTTCATGAATACATTTGCAAACAATTATACGCTAATTGATGAAGTGAAACAATGTTGGAAACAGCCGGGCGACAATACAAAATACGCACGTTTTACAGCCAATGATCCGGATGATGGAAATGCTAATTTTAGCCGTACATCGAATGTATTCAACTACAAAGGTGATTACCTCTGTATCCGTGAAATAAGTCTGCAATACAATGTACCGACAAATAAGTTGACAAAACTGGGTATTCAAAATTTGGCTATTACATTAGCAGGAAACAATCTGCATTACTTTACAGCTGTAAAGGGTGTCTCTCCTGAAGTGGGTGCTTCTACGACCTATAATAAGGATTATTACAATTATCCTCCTATCCGTAAATATTCCGTAGGAGTAAAAGTTACTTTCTAATCAAACGATTTCTTAAGTTATAAAAACATTTATATCATGAAAATCAAAACAATATTAGTAATATTATTGGCTGGAACTCTACTTGCTTCATGCCATGGTGATCTGAATATCATCCAGAAAAGTGAAGTATCAGCCAACTCCATGTGGCAAGATGAAGGAGATGCCACTTCTGCCATGTATGGTATGTTCAATAAATTTAGAGCTACATTCAGTACTGGTTACATTTACTGGGGAGAATACAGGACCGGTCTTTGGGCAGACGGTTTAGCCGGACAAACAGCACGTGACCAAGTATATCAAAATCAGATACCAACAAACCACGGTTATGCAAATTGGGCTGATTTATATACAACAATCAACAATGCTAATTTGATTTTAAAATACACACCGGATATTGCGTTCAATAGTGAAGATGCTAAAAATAAGATTTTAGCAAACGCATATTATGTAAGAGCATTTTGCTACTATTGGATTGGGCGTATTTGGGGAGATGCTCCCATATTGCTGGACGGCTTTGAATCGGATCAGCAAGAAGGACTTTTTCCGACGCGTCAACCAGCCGAAGATGTATTCAAACAGGTAGGCGAAGACATCGACAATGCTTTAACTTTGATGCCTACATCTGTAGCAGACAGGAATCTGGCATCATCGGGAGCCATTAATATGCTGAAAGCAGACTACTATTTATGGATGTATAAAGTACGAAATGCAGGAGAGGTGGCTCTTGACAATGCAAATACTGCTGTCCAAGCTGTTTTGAACAACTCAAATTACTCGCTTGAAGAAGATTTCGGCAACATTTTTTACAACGAATTAGGTAACGAGATTATATTTGCGTGGAGTTACATTCAAGATGAATATACAGGTGGATATCCTGGAGATTATCTGGTTCCTTCTCAATATGTTTCTGTCGAAGCAATAGAAAATCCGGTAAAAGTAGGTAGCCATCAACAATGGTGCTTCTATACAGAAGATTACAAAGCTTTACTTTCTGAAAATAAAGAAGATCAAAGAACAATTGTAAGTTTCGAAACTTATTTCGACGAACCGAAAAATGCAACATTTCAATGGATCAATAAATTCGCCGGAACATGGACAAACGGAACACGTATCTTTGATTCAGACATAATTGTATACCGTTATGCCGATGCAATTCTATTTGATGCAGAAATCAAATTAGCAAAAAATGATTTGCCCGGTGCGATTGCTTCACTTAACAAAATTGCTGAACGGGCATACAGTAAAAAGAATTTCTATCCATCTTCCATGGCTGCCAATGACTTGAATGAAGCCATTGTAACAGAAAGAATGAAAGAATTTGCAGCCGAAGGCAAATTATGGTGGGATTTCATCCGTTTAGGAGTTGTCTTCAAAAAGTCTCCTTATCTGGTTGGACGTGAAAACGAGTTAAATATTTTATTATGGCCCGTAGCTCAAACGTCAATTAATAAGAACCCGAATATCATACAAACTCCGGGATATGATGAATAATTGATACTTATGCATCCGTTAACACATACAACTCTTGTCGGCAACTGGGCAACTCTTTTGCTGGCAACAAATAAAAGCGGAGAAATAGATTATAAACGCATGGGAGATGAAATAGATATCTTAATAGCATCATCTCCCTGCGGAATCTATTCGAACGGGACAGCTGGAGAATTTTATACTCAAAACGAAGATGAATTTATAAAAACAAGCGAATTACTGGCAGAGAAATGTTCCGCTGCCAGTATTCCCTTTCAAATCGGTGTCAGTCACATGAGTCCACAAATATCTCTAAATCGATTACAAGCTGTCAAATATCTCACTCCTGGTGCAGTCCAAGTAATTTTGCCAGACTGGTTTCCAGTAACCATGGAAGAAGCTATCATTTTTTTGCAAAGGATGGAAGAAGTAGCTGACGGAATTCCTATCGTCCTTTACAATCCTCCTCATGCAAAGAAAATACTATCTCCTCATGATTGGATGTATCTAAAAAAACATATACCATCTTTGATCGGTGTCAAAGTTTTCGACGGAAACAGGAATCCCGAATGGTATAAACAAATCAGAGAAAAGGTACAAGGATTATCCGTTTTTATTCCAGGCCATAATCTGGCAAGCGGCATACTCTCCGGAGCTCACGGAGCGTATTCCAATATAGCTTGCCTGAATCCTTTTGCTGCTCAAAAATGGTATGAGCAAATAATTACAAATAAGGATATGGCACTCGAACTGGAGGAACGTATTCATCTGTTTATGGATAAACTGATAACTCCTTTTATCGTAAAAGAACATTTTCCAAACCATGCCTGTGATCGCTTCATGGCATTAGTAGGAAAATGGGCTGATATAGGTAGTCATTTGAGATGGCCTTATCGTTCGATACCGGAAGAATATGTTATTAACGTAAGAGAAAAGGGTTGTCATATCATTCCAGAATTTTTCAAATAATAATCTCAAATCAACTAACAAATCATGAAAAATATAGTAATAACATGCTTTTTCGTTTTGATGCAATTGGGGATTTTAGTCCATGCACAAACAAATACAACAACAGACATTTACCAAAAAGGTCAGGACGGATATACCTGCTTCCGTATTCCAGCTATCGTCCAAAGCAAAGCAGGAACCCTGCTTGCCTTTGCTGAAGCACGAAAAAATAGTTGTTCTGACACCGGTAATATAGATTTAGTAGTGAAACGTTCCGAAGACGGAGGTAAGACTTGGAGCCGCATCATTACAGTATGGGACGATGGTGATAATGTATGTGGCAACCCGTCTCCTATCGTAGATCAAGAAACAGGTCGTATCATTCTGATCAGCTGTTGGAATTTAGGAGAGGACCATGAGAAACAAATCATCGATAAAACAAGCAAAGATAGCCGGAGAGTATATGTTCTTTATTCTGATAACGATGGTAAAAGCTGGTCAACCCCCAAAGAAATCACATCATCCGTTAAGCACCCCAATTGGACTTGGTACGCAACAGGTCCCTGTCATGGAATCCAATTACAAAGTAAAAAGACTAAAGGACGGTTAGTAGTTGCCGCCAACCATATGGTGGCAGGTACAAAAACTTATCATTCGCAACTAATTTATTCCGATGATAAAGGTGAAACTTGGAAACTTGGCGGAATCGTCAACGAACATGGAGGAAATGAAAGCAGTGTTGTAGAATTAAAGAATGGAGACTTAATGCTAAACATGCGCAATTACAACCGAAAAGAAAGTAAATCCCGTTCGTATGTAATTAGTAAAGATGGTGGAGAAACTGTCTCCCAAATATCATATCTTCCTGAACTGATCGAGCCTGTTTGTCAAGGAAGCACACTAAATTATATGAAAAGGGGAAAGATCAGCAATAACATTTTATTCTCCAATCCCGCCTCCACGGACAAAAGAGAAAAGATGACAATCAAACTGAGTGAAAATAATGGTGAAACCTGGTTCTATGCCTATCAAGTCTATTCAGGTCCAAGCGCTTATTCAGACCTGACCAATTTGGGAAACGGGAATATCGGACTGTTATATGAATATGGTATAAACAATCCATATGAAAAAATCGGCTTTACAATAATACCATTCGAACAACTAAAAAAACAAAACAAATGAGATCTGTTCTTCTACTTCTCCTGTCTTTTTTCACTCCAGTAATCTGGGCTCAAAATGTAGAGCAATCCAAACTCTGGCCAGATAAACAAAATGCAAATGAGGCAGAAATATATATATATCACCCGAAAGAAAGTGATAAAGTCGCACCTGCTGTACTGATCTGTCCTGGAGGTGGTTATTCAGGATTGGCAATGGATCGTGAAGGGCATGATATGGCTAAATGGTATGCTTCCAATGGATTTGTTGCTGTTGTTTTAAAATACAGAATGCCCAAAGGTGTACACACAGTTCCATTGGAAGATGCAGAAAAGGCAATATCAGTTCTCCGAGAGAATGCGGATAAATGGAACCTTGACAAAAGTAAGGTCGGAGTAGTCGGTTCTTCGGCAGGCGGACATCTGGCAGCATCATTAAGTACATTAGCTAAAGATATCAATCGCCCTGATTTTGCAATTCTATATTATCCGGTAATTAGTTTTGATAACAAAATGGCACATCAAGGTTCTAAAAAAAATCTATTAGGAAAGAATATTGATAATGAAAAACTAATAGATTATTATTCTTTGAACAAACAGGTTGATGACAAAACTCCAAAAACACTACTTCTATTAAGCTATGATGACCGTGTTGTACCTCCAATGAACTCTATTTTGTATTATATAGCTTTGAATGAGCACCATATTCCAGCTTCACTTCACATGTTTCCTAATGGAGGGCACGGATGGGGTATCAGATACGATTTCGCTTATTACCAAGAAGTAAAAGATCTCATACTAAAATGGCTGAGATATACGCAAATTATTGATTAACCAAGAAAAGGCACATGAAACAACAGACTATTTTGGTAGCCATTGAGACATTATTATCTTTTTGCATGCAAGCAGAAAATGATGTAAAAAACGTGCTTTTCATAGCCATAGACGACTTACGTCCAACATTGGGATGTTACGGTGACCCATACGCCGTAACTCCCAATATTGATACATTTGCAACAAAAAGTTTCCTCTTTGAAAATACATACTGCCAGCAATCTGTCAGTGGTCCTTCACGAGCATCCCTACTGACAGGACTGCGTCCGGATGAAATCGGAGTCACTGACCTAAACACTCATTTCAGAGAAAAATGTCCGTATATTACCACTCTACCACAACTTTTCAAGAATAATAGATATGAAACTATCGGTATTGGTAAAATCTATCATGGCAGTACCCGAACACAGGATACAGTTTCCTGGACTAGAACTCCCATATACAATTTATCTATTAAGAAAGAAGAATATACGTTGATGCAAAACAGACAAGGGAGTAAAGCTACTGCAATTGAAATTGTCAATCAACCGGACACCTCTTTTCTGGACGGTAAAGTTACCACAGAAGCTCTAAAGACATTGGATGAATTAGCCAAATCCAAACAGTCTTTCTTTTTAGCCGTCGGATATATCAAACCTCACCTGCCATTTAGTATGCCGAAAAAATACTGGGATATGTACCAGAATAAATCCTTCATCCCAAAAGAGGCAGAAGACAAACAACCAGTACATGCTCCTGTCATATCCTTCCACAATTGGGAAGAGTTGAGAGGATATACCGACATACCCAAACACGGAAACCTTTCAATAGAAAAGCAGGAAGAACTTTGTAAAGCTTATTATGCATGTGTCAGTTTTATCGACTCACAAGTTGGAAAATTATTGGACAAGCTCAAAGAACTCGGATTGGAGAAAAATACAATCATTGTCATTTGGGGTGACAACGGCTTCCATCTCGGAGAACAGCACCTATGGGGGAAATCCACAAATTTTGAATTGGATTGCAAAGTTCCTCTACTTATATACAGCCCAGAATATAAAGATGCCCCGAAAAGAATAAACGATATTGTAGAGTTGATTGACATCTATCCGACATTGACCGATTTCTGCGGACTAAAACCTGCACATACATTATCCGGGCAATCCCTTCGTTTTCTGATAGAGAATAAAGTTAACTGGAAGAATCGTGCTTTCAGCCAATTCCCAAGGCCCTATAAAGCGGTAAATTCTTATAAAAACCAGACACACATGGGATACACTGTCCGGACTAAAAACTGGCGTTACACGCTATGGTACGACAATGCGACAAATCATATTACAGACCGAGAACTTTATTGCATGAACGGCAATAAAGCAGAAAAAGAAAATCTAAGCGGAAAAAGAGAATATGTTGACATTGAAAATGAACTACAGCAAATGATTGAAGAGTATAAAAACACTCATAATAAATAAAATTCCATGAATAGAGCATTATTATTTACAATCCTTTCAGGTCTGTCATTATCCTGTACGAACTATACAGACAACATATCCATGACAGCAGAACATCCGGTACTTCCCGTTCTCACCATGAAGGAAGCCAACCCTGTCTTCAAAATTGAACTGATAAGACATCAAACTGGCGATAATTATTCATTACAAAAATTAGAAGTGGACCTTCATGGCACAACAGATATCGACGATATTGAAAGTGTCGGTCTTTATCATACCGATTCCAAAGGAATGATCGATACCAACAAGCCGGTTCTCCAAACAGTATCCGCATCTGAAAAAGTTGTTTTCAATACAGATATTTCAATCGATACGGATACTTTCCCTTTTTGGATATCTTTTAAGTTAAAAGACAAAGTAGATCTCAGCCATCGCTTTAAAGCAAGCTGTACTAAGATAGAGACAAATGAAGGAGAGATAAAAGTGCCTGTAACAGCTTCATCTGAACTTCGTGCAGGAGTGGCCGTACGCCAGCACAAGCAAGACGGCGTTCACACGTCTCGTATCCCAGGGTTAGCAACATCTACAAAAGGAACATTGTTAGCAATCTATGACGCCCGCTACGAAAGTCCACGCGATTTACAAGGGCATATGGATATTTGTCTGAATCGCAGTACAGACGGAGGGCAAACCTGGCAACCTATGCAAGTAGTCCTGGACATGAAAGATTGGGGTGGATTACCAGAAAAATACAATGGAGTTAGTGACGCCAACATCCTGGTAGATGAAAACACAGGGGATATTTATGTAGCCGGCCTTTGGATGCATGGAGTATTAGATGGAAAAACAGGGGAATGGGTGTCTGGAATGACAAAAGACAGTACCCGCTGGATACACCAATGGCGTGAAAAAGGCTCTCAGCCTGGGTTTGGAGTAAAAGAGACCAGTCAGTTCCTAATTGCAAAAAGTACCGATGACGGTCAAACCTGGAATCCCCCTGTAAACATAACGGAACAAACCAAACGAAAGGAATGGTGGCTATATGCCCCTGCACCAGGACACGGGATTACACTACAAGATGGGACACTCGTTTTTCCGACACAAGGACGAGATAAAGACGGACACCCATTTTCCAATATCACTTGGAGCAAAGACGGTGGTAAAACCTGGAGCGCCAGCAATCCGGCTTTTACAAATGTAACAGAATGTATGGCCGTACAACTATCCGACGGAAACATCATGCTAAATATGCGTGACAACCGTAACCGGGGAAACAAAGAGGAGAACGGACGGCGTGTCTGCATCACCTCTGACTTAGGGAAAACTTGGGCAGAACATCCCACCTCACGAAAAGCATTAATCGAACCGACTTGTATGGGTAGCATACACAAACACACTTATCACAAAGACGGACAAAATAAATCAATCCTGCTTTTCGTCAACCCGGAATCCTATTCGGAGCGTAATCATATCACACTGAAGATTAGCTATGACGATGGAAAGACCTGGCCTGAAAACAAGAAAATCCTATTGGATGAATATAACGGACGCGGCTATTCCTGCATAACCTCTGTAAATGAAAACACAATCGGTATTTTATATGAAAGCAGTCAAGCCGATATGGTCTTTCAACAAATCAAATTGGAAGAATTACTGCCCTAAACCGGAAAGGCCCTGTATCCAAGGTTCGAAATCTCTTGGATACAGGGCCTTTTTATTATTCAGATATCTCCTTACTCCCACTCCGGCGGTTCCTGCCCCAGCAAATTCTTGACGAAGAAATCGTGCATTTTGTGCATTTCGAACGGACCGCCGAGGCTGTGCGTCTTGCCCGGTAGATAAAGCTGTTCGAAATTCTTGTTTGCTTTCATCAAGGCACTAACAACCTGCAAGGTGGAAGCCGGATCGACGTTATCATCCAGTTCACCGTTGATCAGGAGCAACTTGCCTTTCAGACGGTAAGCATTGTCGACATTGGAGGAGGTGCTATAAGAGGCATCGATCGGATAGCCCATCCACTGTTCGTTCCACCAGATTTTATCCATCCGGTTGTCATGGCAACCGCAAAGGGCGACTGCAACCTTATAAAAATCGTTATGGAACAGCAAAGCAGCCATCGCATTCTGACCTCCGGCCGACCAGCCATAGATGCCGACACGATTCAAATCCATATACTTGTATTTCGCACCTGCCGCTTTCATCCAAGCGATACGATCCGGGAAACCGGCATCTTTTAGGTTCTTCCAACATACATCATGGAAAGCTTTCGAGCGGTTGGACGTCCCCATACCGTCGATCGAAACGACGATAAAGCCGAGTTCTACCAATTTGGAGACCAGATGATGGGCCGGTTTGAAGTCCTTATCCACATGCGAATCGTGCGGACCGGCATAAATAAACTCTACGACCGGATAAGATTTGGAAGCATCAAAGTGCATTGGGCGATAAATGTTCCCCCAAATATCCGTCTGCCCGTCCCGGCCTTTCGCGCAGAACACTTCCGGCATTTGCCAGCCTTCCGCCTGCAACGCACTCACATCGCACCTCTGTAATCCGGCCACCACAGACGCATCCGAAGTCCGCTTCAACTGACTGACAGGCGGCAGGTCGGGGCGAGAATAGACATCGGTAAAATAAGAACGGTCGGCAGAGAAAGTCACACGGTGGTTCCCGTTCTCAGGAGTCATATCGGTAAAGCCTGTTCCATCCAAGTTAATCCGGCAGTAATGCAGGTTATAAGGATCTTCGCCTTTATTAAAGCCCGAAGCGGTGAAATAGACAACCCGGTTCGTCTCATCCACATAATCGACCTGACGGAGCACCCATTCACCCTTTGTCACCTGTCGTTTCACCTGCCCGCTCGTACCATCTATCAGGTAAAGATGACGCCATCCGTCCCGTTCGGAAATCCAAAGCAACTCTTTTCCGTCATCCAGGTCATACCGATAGTTGTTATAATAATAGATAAAAGTCTTTGTCTGCTCGTCCACCAGATGACGGATAGAGCCGTCGGCCGCATTCACTTCGCCAATCACATAACGCTGATGGCCACGCTGGTTGAACTCGAACGTAAAGGCACGGCTGTCCTTGCGCCAGCCTGTCAGGTTCAGATAATACTGGTTTTCGTAAGGAGCGACATCCAGCGCTACCTGCCTCCGTGCCTCCACATCAAAAAGTACAGGCAGATAAACAGGCAACACATCGCCCGGCTTCGCATAATCGCGCCATTGCAGGATCGGTTGCTTCTGGCTGGACGGACTGGATTCGATCAACGGGATACGACGTTCCTGCACGTCGCGCACCTTCACTGTCGCCAGCTTCCGGGAGTCGGGTGACCAGATGATCGACCAAGCATCATAACGCAAGTTAGTCGTACCATCCATCGTCAGGGCAATCTCTTCTTTCGGCTTATCCTTCTCTTTCTCATCCCGGACAGGAGAAATATAGAGATTGTTATCTTTCACATAAGCTTCCCATTTCTTATCAGGCGAGACAACAGGAACCGGAGCTTCTCCACGA
>ENA-ORTV01002763-ORTV01002763.1-human-gut-metagenome-genome-assembly--contig:-NODE-2763-length-15762-cov-2.436048_pt1 | contig 15762 bp, 11 predicted proteins | sample MGYA00241915_ERZ509194 | MGnify/ENA primary metagenome ERZ509194 (study PRJEB26280, sample SAMEA2338810) | human gut metagenome | biome: human gut; feature: human-associated habitat; material: faeces... | reverse complement strand
TCCCAGCCGCTATCCAGGCGCTTTCTCAGCGGGCTCAGATTTCGTTTACCTTGAAATCGGATATTCTTCGGGCCTTGTCCGATGGAAAGTCGGTTACGCTCTATGCCGCGGCTGACTCCGTCGGACAATATGACGACTTTTTAGCTGTCAATCGATCCCTGTGGTACAAAAACTGTACGCCGGCAAATACATCTCTGTGTTTGTATGGAACAGCGAAGGCCATCGATTTCCCAACTTATCTGATCCTGATTCGTTGTCAGGCGAGTGCCTCGTTGCTTCAGATGCAGGCAGTGCCCTATTCGGATGTATGGCCCGTGGCTGCCATCGGAGATGATCTGTATGTGACGGAAGATGCAGCAGCCGCCCGTCTGGATGGGAACTGGGGCGGGGATGCCTGTTACCGGCTTCCGGGAATGGCTGCTGCGCTGCAGTCCACCAGCCTGGAACCTGGAAATCCCAACGCTGGCAACAGTTGGAAGTTTGTGATTCCGTCCAGGACGGAGATTCCGGTCCGGCAGCTCTGCGATACGGTCTGCGGCATCGAGCCCGAATGCCAAAAAGCCATCACGTCTTTTATGGAGCGGCATCGGAGGCAAAGCGTACGTTTTGTCTATCAGGACGAACATCTGAAATCGGAACTTGGCATGCTGCTCACGGTACAGTTCGTCAAGCGGATTGTTGAGATTCTTCAACCATCAGACATTCAGCTCTGCTTCGAGATGGAAAAATATTGGGACGGACGAACCAATAACGCAAGAATTACCGACAATCTGCAGGATAACCGAACCCGTGATGGAGTGCTGCAGGGTTTCTGCGATCGCGTATTTGGACAGGGAATAGATCTTCATATTAACTCGAACTCCCCAAAGGCCCTTCCTCACTGGCGGGAACTGAAGGTTGAGGCCGGAGGAGAATGCCTGGTATTTTATCCAAATGGAGGTATTCCCAACGGTTGGTTCCTGGGACGCAATGGGAGATATGTGAATGCAGTTGACGGAACGGAAGGTGATATAAATATCTCATCAAAGGATCAAACGATTATGTATGATGTGGAGATAAAGAGCCTTTGACGGATTCGGATAGACCGGGTCATGCGATCCAATATTTGCGTCAGGTTGATTTGTTTCGAAAAGTCCGGTCCTGTTCCGAGGAGTTGGTTTTCGGGATCTCTATTTTAGGGTTTAAGATTTCAAAGATGGCAGCATCGCTCTTCAACCGTTATATCTGGCTGGTGGATACGATTTACCGTGCGGGGGCCATCTCCCGTGAGGAGATCGACCGCCGCTGGGCCCGCTCGCAGTACAACGATCTGCACGAATCCGGCATCCCCGACCGTACGTTCCATCGCCACAAGGAGGCGATCCGCGAGATCTTCGACATCGAGATCCGCTGTGACCGCCACCGCGGAAACCTCTATTACATAGCCAATACCGAGGACTTCGAACAGGACAGCATGCGGCAGTGGCTGATCGGTACCTTCTCGGTCGGGACGCTGCTCAACGAAAGCCGCGATCTGCATGATCGGATTCTCTTCGAGGAGATCCCTTCGGGACAGCAGTATCTCGTTCCCATCGTTGAGGCCATGCGTGAAGGTCGGACGCTGGAGATCCGTTACTGGAGCTTTCGCAATGCGGCAGCCTTCGATTGTGAATTGGAACCATTCTGTGTCAAACTGTTCCGCTAGCGGTGGTATCTCGTGGCTCGCAGCGTGCAGACCCTCAATATTCGCATCTACGGACTGGACCGTATTCAATCGCTCGAAACAACCGAACGCCACTTCCTGCTTCCGGCTGATTTTGATGCCCGGGAGTTTTTCGCCTCGTGTTTCGGCATCATTGTCGACCTGCAGTGTCCTGTTGAGCGGGTTCTCGTCCGCGCCACCAGCGAGCAGAGCAACTATCTGCGCACGCTTCCACTGCATGCAACACAACAGGAGATCAAGCGCAACGAAAAGGAGTCCGTTTTCGCATATCGTCTGCGTCCGACCTTCGACTTCATGCAAGAGTTACGCAAATACGCTGATGCGGTTGAGGTGCTCGAACCGCAGTGGCTCCGCGAGCGGATCCTCACCGATGCCTTATCCGTGTGTCGTCTTTACGGAGCCGCAGATGGAACTGCTGCCTCCGGAGTCACAGCCGACGGGGAGTCAGTCGGGATGCACGACCGTTACTCTGAAGGCGACCGTCTCTGAAATCCCTTTCCACAAGAATCTTTTCAGAGATAGGCAATTCTGCCGTTTTTTGGCACGATCTGTTCCGATCTTTGCTGCGAACAAACGAGGAGCATCTATGGAACGGGTTACGGAAACGAAATTGAGTCTGGAGGCACTGCGGCAGATGAAGTCGCATGGCCGCACGGCTTCGCCGACTCTGATCGGCGCCATTGAACAGATTGTCAATCGGGCGATCGAGACCCATCTCGACGAACCGTTTTACAGCGAAGCAGCCCCTTTCCTGGATTACCTGGGCAACCGCATGGCGCTCGATTGTGAGCAGGCGCTGGTTTTCGCCCTCTTCATGGAGCAGAGTACCGACAACCGGATTCAGATCAGCGATTTTGCCCGTATGGTCGGATGCCGTACGGTTCGTGTCATCTCGATGATGGCTGCAGCTGACGAGTTAGTCAAGCGGCGATTGATTCGGCGTGTCCGCAAGGAGGATTGCCTCTTCTATTCGGTGCCGATGGCCGTGGTGACGGCCGTGAAGGAGGACCGCCTCTACGAACCCGAACCGATCGACCATCTTACCAGCGAGCAGCTTTTCGACCGGATGGGCCAGATCTTTGACGAGGCAGAGGAGGACAACAGCCACCTGCTCGAGGATCTGGACGAATTGGTCGAGGCCAACCTGCAGTTGCCCTTCTGTCAGCAGACCCGTGCGTATGATTTGAACAAAGTTGAGCGGCTGCTGTTCTATGTTTTCTGCCACCGCTTTGTGAATCTGGACGACGATCTGATCGGATCGCACAACTGGTTGGAATATTTCAACCGCCGTGTCGCCTTCGGTCTCAAGTCCCAACTGAACGCCGACCGTCTCTCGCTGCAGACGCAGGGGGTGATCGAACCCTGTAACGAGGAGGGGATGGGCGACCGTCGCTACTACCATCTGACGGCTCGGGCCAAGGAGCTGCTCTTCGGTGATCTGTGTCTGGTTGAACAGCAGGCCAAGCGCCCGAACGATCTGCTCGACAGTGCGACGCTTGCGCCTCGCGAACTCTTCTACAATCCATCGGTCGAACGGCAGGTCGACCGGCTGGGTGAACTCCTTTTGCCCGAGCATTTCACCGGGATTCAGCAGCGGTTGGAAGCCGGCGGTCTGCGCAAGGGCTTTGCGTGCCTCTTCTACGGAGCCCCCGGAACGGGCAAGACCGAGACGGTCTACCAGCTGGCCCGCCGTACGGGACGCAACCTGATGGTTGTCGACGTGGCGCAGATCAAGAGCTGCTGGGTCGGCGAGAGCGAGAAGAACATTCGCAAGGCTTTCGAACGTTACCGCGCATACGTCAAGGAGGCGGAGCGGGCGCCGATTCTGCTCTTCAACGAGGCGGATGCCGTGCTGGGAATTCGGCAGGAGGGGGCCAGTCGGGCTGTGGAGAAGATGGAGAATTCGTTGCAGAACATCATCCTGCAGGAGATGGAGCAGTTGGACGGCATCATGATCGCCACGACCAACCTGACGCAGAATCTCGACCGGGCCTTCGAGCGGCGTTTCCTCTACAAGATCGAGTTCGAACGTCCTGATGCGGCGGTGAAGAGCCGGATCTGGCGGTCGATGATCCCGACGCTCGACGAGCGGACAGCCGCCACATTGGCCGAACGATACGACTTCAGTGGCGGGCAGATCGAGAACATCGCCCGTAAACGGACCGTGGAGATGATTCTCCGTGGTGTGGAGCCTACGATGGAGGAGTTGGATGAATTTTGTCGGAACGAGCAACTCGGCAACCGGGCGAAGCGGCGCCGCATCGGTTTCTGATCAGCAAAAACAGCCTTCCAGAGTTGTGCAATCATAAAATATTAGTAATTTTATATTGGTTAAAATAAAATAGTTTGTATATGGCACAGAATCAGAATCAGGCTTCGGTGAAAACTTTGCAAGACTCACCGTTGTTTCAGTTGTCGTTGACCTCGAAGGAGTTGTTTCACAGCAACTTCCTTTACTGGCTGGGTGTTACTTATCGGGACTTGTTCAAGGAGACGTTTTCAAATTTGGGTTGTCGGACGGCTGCATGGCCGGAAGACTGGACGGTGGAAAGGGAGTACAAGGCTGCCAAATCGATCAGTCTGGATCTTTGTGTGAAGGGACCGGGGAAAAATGGAAAAATATACCTGATTCTCGAAAACAAGGTGAAGAGTATTCCGAATCAACAGCAGTTGAATAGGTATACGTCATATTGGGAACGAGATAACGAAAAACCTTGTTTTGTTCTGTTGTCTTTGATGACGAACTTCCCCAATAAGGATCAGATCGACGCGAATAGCGACGGAAAGTGGATCGTTTGGAATTACGGGGATTTGGCTGCCGCTCTCGACAAAGCCTTGACGTCTTATGTGTCCAGTGTGTCCAGAGTTTCGACCTATCATGAAGAGATCATCAAAGATTATATTCAATTGGCCAAGGGTTTGCATGGGCTGTTCGGAAATTTGACGGTCAATGATAATGACCGATATTGTGATAATGTGTCGCAAGTATATGCCAATTTGCGGATGGATGACGTGTATGAAAAGATTCGGGTCTCATTAATCGCGGAAAAATTGCGGAATCGATTGAAAAAAGAGTTCCCAAATCAAACCATTGATATCAAATCAGAATTAAAGATCGAAGAAATCGGAGAGTCGAATGAGAAACCTTTGACCAAGGTATATGTGGATAGTGGCTACACCAATAAACAGGGCGTTGTTGACGCCAAGGTGAAGATCGACAACCGGTATGTGCTGACGGTACAGATTCAGGGGGAACAATATCGTCATGCCATTGAATGGCTTCAAAGCCAAGGGAATGCTTCTAAGAATTGGACTGCTACCCAGAAAGAATATTTTGTATGTCAGAAACTCAATTTCTTCGATGTAACAAAATTCCCATATCCACAAAAGAGTACAAGATCGAATGGTTTGTATGGTAAATTCAAAGATGACTTTCTGTATCGTTACCGGAAGATCAAAGATAATGAGACAGTGGACAACGTGTTGAATGAGGTTGTCAATGATGTCTGCCATATATTCGAAACCTACGGTCAGCATTGACAACCCAATCGGTTCATGCGTGATGAACAGGCCCTGCCGATTGGTAAGGGTCGCACGGTCGGGCCAACCCTGAACACCCGGATTTTCCATTTGACGCTAATTCTGCCAATCAGCCTATGACGATTCTCTTTCATCCCTGCTACGATACGCGCTGCCGGCTCGATCCGGCACAGCGTGGTCCGGCACTGCTCGACACGCTGACGCTCGGTCCGCTCGGCCTGCTTCAGGAGCTGGAGCTCCGTCTGGGGCTGACGCCTGCCACTACCTCGAATTTGTTGCGCACGGTCGACTATGTGAAGTTGCTGCGCGATTACCTCCCGGCGCATCCCGATTCGCCTTTTGCCCCTTCGTTTGAGGCTGATGAGTTCAATGTGGCAGCCGAACTGTTGCGATGGCGCGACCTGCTGCGGCTGGCCGGCTGGAAGGCTTCGATGCGCGGTATCTCCCCGCGAATCGATCTGCTGGCCGATCTCGAAGCCAGTCTTGCACGCCCGGCGCTGGGCGACCGCTGGCAGGCGGTGCTGGAGGAGCTTCCGAAGCACCGGCTGGCGGACTGGACGCTCGAACTGCTCGCTCCGAAACAGTTGCTGTTCCCGCTGTACGGACGCCTGATTGATCGGCTCGGAGCGTGCGGTGTTCGGATCCGTGAATCCGTGCAGCAGGCGACGCGCCCCGAACAAGTGCGGCGAATCCGGGTGCGGGACTTCGCGGAGGCCTTTCGGGGAATCCCGACCCTCGACCCGAAGCGGTGGACACTGATCTGCAACCACGGCAAACTGCTCAACAACGTGCTGCGGCTCAACGGTTGCCCGACGACCGAATCGTCGATTCGCGAGAACGACTCGTCGGTCGTGCAACTCTTCGAGGCGGGCTTTTCGCTCTTCATCCACCCGTCGGAGGAGGTGCCTGAGGCGGTCGACATCTATCGGCTGCTAAACTACCTGCAGGCCCGACCTAACCCGATTCCTGCGCGGATCAACCTGGCCCTGCAGCGGCTGCTGACCTCCGAGGCAGGAATCGATCCCGAGCGCTGGCGGGCGACCGTCGACGAAGCCCGGGCGGCCGACGACGAAGCGGACGAGGAGGCCCGCAACCGGATCCGCCGCCGCTTGGATACGTTGCTAACCCCCTTCTTCGAGGCCGTTTCGCCGCGGGCCATTCCGCTCGAGCGGCTCCAGGCGTATGCCCGTTCGCTGCGGGGATGGGCCCTGCAGTGCCGCCGTCTCGGCGACGAAGCCTCCGGTGCTCTGCCTCAACTAGCGGAGATGTGCGATGTCATGCTGGCTCTGCTGGAAACGTGTTCCGGTGATACAATCGACGGACAGCTGCTGCAGGGGTGGATCTCGTCGATCCGCATCGACGCGTCGATCCGCAACACGGAGGCACAGGTCGGTTCGTTCGACGTGGTGGAGCATCCCGCCGCACTGGTCGATCCGGTCGACCGGGCCGTCTGGGTCGACTGCATGGGGATGCCGGAGTTGCATTACGACTTTGAGTTCCTCAGCCCCGATGAGCGAATAGGTCTCGAACGGCAGGGTGTCAGGGTCTGGAGCCGTACCGAGGAGATGAAGGTTGAATTGGAACTCATCCGTCGCGGAGTAGGGCAGGTGCGTCGGGAGTTGATCCTCATTACGCCCGAATCGGACCGGGGTACGCGGATGGAGGAGCACCCGATCGTCGACGGCCTCCGAGGCGAGGAGCTGACGCCTTTCCCGGTGGAGACCGACACGGTGCCGGTTGAACTTCCGCCCCTCTGCCGGAAGATGCCTGAGTTCCGGATTGCGGTCGGGAAGATTGCGCCGCGTGAGACGGAGAGTGCCACGAGCCTCGAACTGCTGATCCAGCGGCCGTTCGACTACGTCATGAAGTATACTGCTCGGTTGCGGCCGGGCGGTGTGCGCGAACTCGACGAACTGAATCTCATCGAGGGGCGTGTGGCGCACCGCACACTAGAGTTGATCGTTCGGCAGACGGAGGGTAACCTCAATGCCATGTCGGGAATCATCGCTCGCCGGGAGGATTTCGACCGCTATTTTCTGAAGGCAGTTCGGGAGTGTGGGCTGGGGCTTCTGCTGGCCCGTCATGCCATCGAGCGCAAGGCGCTTCAGGAGCAGTTGCGCAATGCCTTGTCGGCGCTGATGCAGATTCTACTCCAATACGGCCTCCGCGTCGAGGGGGTTGAGCAGGAGGCCTCGGCGCCGTTGCTTGATGCCGGCAAACCCCAGCTCACGGTACGTGTCGACCTGCTGTTGCGCAACCGCGCAGGGAATCCGGTGATTTTCGACCTGAAATGGTCGCGCAACGAGAAGCGATACGAAGCCATGATCCGCGAAGGGCGCGACTTGCAGCTGCGTGTTTACGACCATGCGGTGAGCAGCAACCTCGGGCGTCCGGTCGCGGTCACGGGATACTTCCTTTTGGGCCGAGGCCAGCTGCTCAGCGCTGATCTGCCCGATCTGCGGGGGTATGTCAAACAGGTCGATGCCCCGCGGACGACTGCCGAGGCCATGGTTCGCATCCGTGCCGGTTATGAGCGCCGCTACGAGGAGTTCCGCGATGGTATCATCGAGGAGGGAGAGGGGCTTCTGGTTGGGCAACTTCCCTATGTCCGGGCGAACGATCCCGAACGGCTGTGGCCGCTCCTGACGGAGAAGAACGGGGAAAGCATCATCAAGCAGATTGATCCCTACGACAACGCCTATCGAATCTTCAAAGGTACGCTGAAATGAGAAACATCCATTATATCAGTGCCGGAGCCGGCTCGGGCAAGACCCATACGCTGACCGAGATCCTGGCGGACCATATTGCCTCGGGATTCTGCCGTCCGGGCGAGGTGTTGCTGACGACTTTTACAGAGGCCGCCGCCTCCGAGTTCCGGGAGAAGACCCGGCGCAAACTGCTTGAAAAGGGACTTGTGGATGCGGCGTTTGAGATGGCCGGAGCACGGATCGGAACGATCCACTCGGTGGCCAAATCACTGATCGACCGCTACTGGTACCGGCTCGGTCTGGCTCCCTCCGTGACGGTTCTCGACGACGAGGGGCGCACCCGGCATATCAACGAATCGTTGGCCGCACTGGCTACGGACGACGATCTGAGGGCTTTTAGACGACTGCAGCGCTGCTTTGGCTTCACCCGGCAGGAGGGCTTGTATCAGGTTTCGAATCCCGATTTCTGGAAACAGCATCTGGAGCGGATTCTCGCGTGGATGGACAATTACGAGGTGTCGCTCGAAGAGAGCCTCGACTATTGTCGCCGGCAGTTCGACGCATTCTTCCTCATGCATCCGAGTGATACTTCGCTGGAGGCGCAGCTGGAGCAGGTGAAGTCCTATCTTCAGGCAGTCAGCAACTCCGGAGAAACTTCCCCAACCACGCGGAACAACATTGCGCCGCTTTTGGCCCTGTCGGTCGAAGAGGAGTCCTACGTGTTCACGGTCAAGGCTCTGTCCACCGTTGGTAACCTGCCCAAGAAGTTGCAGAACAAGCCTTTTGCACCCGGATATGTGCAGGTCTGCGAGACCCTGGAGAAGAGCCTGCGGCACGTCTCCCATGGCCGCCTGTTGAAGGATTACGTGGAGCGTATTTTCCGGCTGGCCGCGGACTGGCGCCGCGACTATGCCGACTACAAACGGCGCAACCGTCTGATCGACTTCAACGATATGGAGCGTTACTCGGTGCAGCTGCTCGACCTGGAGGAGGTGGCCCGCGACATTCGCAAATCGACCCGGCTGGTGCTGGTCGACGAGTTTCAGGACTGCAGCCCGATCGAGATCCGCCTCTTCGACCGTTTGTCGGAGATCGTCGAAGAGTCGGTCTGGGTCGGCGATACGAAGCAGTCGATCTACGGCTTCCGCGGAAGCAATGCCGAAATGATTGAGACTGTCACGCAGCAGTTCTCCGAGGATGCTGCGCAGCCGAATGCTGCGGGGTGTTTCCGCACCAGCCTCCCGAAGAGTTATCGTTCGCGCGAAAAGCTGGTTCGGGCGGCCAATGCCGTCTTTACGCCGATTTTCGGCCCTGCGGCCGCTTTGGAACCCCATCACGGGGAGGAGGGCGTTGAGTCCGTTCCGCCGCTCGAACTCTGGCAGGTCGGGGGTGACTTCTTCGAGGGCGTGGCCGACGGAGTTGAGGCGCTGATTCGGCTGGGGGTGGCTCCGGGTGATATTGCGATCCTTGCCCGACGCAATGACCAGGTCGATGCGCTGGCCGGCTCGCTGCGCAACCGGGGAATCCCCGTGGCAACCGCCGAAACGGCCATCGGCGACTACCTCGAGGTGCAGCTGCTCGTGGCGTTGCTCAACTACGCGGTGTTGCACGATGATTTTTCGAAGGCTGCCATTCTTGCCCTGCTGGCCGACTGCCCGGTCGACGAGTTGCTCGAACGACGACTGGACTATCTGGCCGATCCGGGCGATAGCCGCTGGCTGGAGGAGGATGACCTCTTCCGGAAGATCGACCGGGTGATCGACCGCAACCGGCAGCAGTCGATCTCCGGCTTTGTCGAGAGCCTGATCGTGGAGCTCGATTTCGAGAACCGGATCAACCGCTGGAGCGGCCCCGAAGCGGCTCGGCGCCGTGCCCATCTGGATTCGGTGCTGGCCCTGGCCGCGGACTACGAAACACAGGCCGCACAGACCGGCGGGGCATCGCTGGGCGGCTTTGCCCGTTGCCTCGAACAGGGACAGATGACCGAGCGGCCTTTCGAGAAGGATCCCTGGGCCGTCAGCGTGCTGAGCTACCACAAATCCAAGGGGCTCGAGTGGAAGCACGTCATCCTGACCGGTCTGGAGCGGGATTATCGCAAAAGGCTTTTTGCGCAGGATCTGTTCGAGGTGCAGCTCCACCGCGCGGCCGATTCGGACGGCGGGGATGCCCGTCGGCTCATTTCGCTCTTTCCGAACCTCTTCGGAGCGTCGAGCGTGCCCCGGTGCCTCGAAGATCAGCTGCGCGAACTGCTGCACTACGAAGCTGCCGATCGTCGGGTCGGTCGGGAAGAGGCCCGGCTGCTCTATGTCGGCTTCACCCGGGCCCGGGATCAGCTGATTGCCGTGCAGCCGTTGAAAAGCGCGAGAAACGGAACGACGACTCCCCAGTCGCTCGAGTGGCTGATTCAGGTGGGGGCCGCAACGAACGAGCGCATGTGGCACGCCTGGAATGAGCCGATTCCGATTCGGCCGTTTGTCGGCGCGGCGGCCTCCCGCACGGCGGTGGAACCTCCGACGGCTGAACGGTATCTTCGTCCGGAGCCGCCGGTCCAAACGCCGGAACTCCGGTATCTGCAGCCGAGCCAGCTCGCCGCCGATCCGAACCGGAAGCCCGAGGTCACGCTGGTTGCCGATCGCGGGGCCCGGATCGAACTGCGGGCCGGAGCCGAGACTCCGATGGCCGAGATCGGTACGACGCTTCACAACATCCTGGCGCTCTGCAGCCCCGGATCGGAGAACGTGACCGGGCGTGCCCGACAGATACTTGGCCGGCATGGCATGGAGACGGTCGTTCCCCATCCGGAGCAGATCGGGGCCATGGCTGAATGGTTGTTCGGATGGCTAGAGCGGGAGTATGGTCCGGCTCGCAAGATCTGGCATGAGCGACCGATCCGCATGTGGTGCAACGGGCAGGAGCTGAACGGCTCGATTGATCTGGTCTGGGAGACGGACCACGGATGTGTAGTAGTCGACTTCAAGAGTTTCCCGGGCACTCGGGAGGCGGTCACCAACCCTTCGGGCGAGCACTTCGCCGGGCGTTACGCACCGCAACTGACGGCCTATCGTCGGGTGCTGGAGGCTGCCGGAGAGCAGGTGCGGGATACGCTTGTCTGCTACGTCGTGCAGGGGTGTCTGGTGCGGGTGTGAACGTCAGAAGGGAGTGGAAAAAGATGATTATCTCACAAAAATACCACCTTGTGTCGGCGGATGCAGGCCAGACGATCGTTGCCCCGTTGGTTGACGGGCAGAATCACGTCGTAACGGAGTGGTTGCGCCCATCCGCCCTGCCGGTTGAGCAATCCGTAGCGGCCTCGGCGGCTGATGATATTGAATTGAGAGAAGTGGTTGGTCAACAGATCGTATCGTGGAGGAATGATGGTGCGGCCCTCGAAATCCATCAGACCGTATCTCCCGTTGCGTCGGATGCGCAACAGGGTGTCGCCATAAGGAGCCGCACGGTCACAATCCAAACGAATGAGTTGTCCGCTGCGGATGCGCAACAGTGCGTACCCCTCGCCGTCGCGTACCAATGCCCGGTCCGTATCATCCAGCAGCCAGGCTTCGTCCCAATACGCCTTCGTAAGATGGCATCCGCCCGAGGTCTGAAATCCTGTCTTGCCATTTTTGTAGTAGTATCTGATTCCCATATACTCTGCCTTTTCGACAAAGTAAAAGCCCTGCTGTGCGGAATGGCGGCACAGCAGGGCTGAATCTGGAGAAAAGAGGCTTACAACTCGATCGGTTCATTGTCCTGCGGACAGCGGATTGTCCGGTCGGGGAAGAACGTTCCGGAACGGCGGTATGGATCGGGATCAACAGCCCGGGATCGACATGTCGGACAATCGACTGCAGCGATTTCGCATCGGCATGGCCGCTGGTATGGATGTGCGGATTGGTAAAACCCCGCTCCCGGATCCAATCCATGAATTCGGGCTCGTCTTTTTCATACCCCTCCCAGATCGAGGTAACTACGACCGATGGCGTGTGGCTGTACTTCTGCATGTAGTACAGCATGGAAGGGCGGATGAGCCAGGCATATTTGCCCGGATTGCGTCCGATGTCTTTCGTGTCGACCGTCGAAAGTGCCTTCAGACGCTCCACAATCTCCGGATCTCCGGCCTCTTCGAGCCGTTTCAATTGGGCGGGCAAACAGAAATACCGGAAAACATCGTGTCCCTCGAACGGAGAGAGCGGCGACGGAATCGACGACTTGAAACGGTGGACCGCTTCCAGCACATAGGCGACGTAGGTATCCACAATCAGCTTGCGCGAACAGACGAGCGCCGCCTTGTAGATCTGGACGATCCGGTCGATGTTCTGCCCCGAGCACCAGATGTAGTGCAGCTTGTCGGCATCGGTGCGGAACTGCTCCTTGAAACGTTCGCAAATCTCCGCTTCGCTCATACACTCCTTTTCGGTGGCCAGGTTGGTCCCCTCGAGCAGCAGGCAGTCGACCTTCCGGGGCAGGTTGTGATAGAGAAAACCTTTCACCCCGTGGCGGCGAATGTCTCCGCTGTAGAGGATTCGCCGGCCTTCGGCTTCGATCAGGAAGGCGCAGGCATCATAGGCCGCATGGTCGACCGTGTAGGGCGTGATGCGGATATCGTCCACGATTATCGGCTCGAACTTCCGGTCGTCAGCCTCCTTGGAGAGGACGTTGATATGGTGCAGATAGTCGGCATCGCCGCGTCCATGAATCACCTCGGTGACGTGCATCATGGCCGCTGTCCCGGCCGTAGCGTAGATGGCCACATCCCGGTGCGTATCGGGCAGCAGGCCGTGGTGATCGGCATGGTAGTGGCTGATGAAGATGGCATCGGCTTCCTGCGCCCATTCGAGGGCCTCGCGGCGGATTTGCTCCTGCTGCTCCTGGGACCGGGAGTCGAAATCGAGCGGCAGACCCAGATCGAGCAGGATTTTTGCCTGCGGGGTCCGTATCTCGACACAACTGCCCCCGATTTCGTGTGTTCCGCGGTGGATGGTGATGGTCATAGCAATTTTACCGTAATGCGAGGCTTGTACATTTGAACCGACAGGAGTATGCGCGATTCCTGATTTGTCTTATTGATAAAATCAATGACCCTATTATCAATATACGGATGTAATTTATCCGTTAATAAAACCCCGTGAAGTTTGGAAATCCCGGCTTGAGCCAAATCATAAACCCGATTCAAATCCCGAATCGTATTGCTCTTTCCCGATGGATCATAAGCTATTTTCCGCGTGAAGAACAAGTCCTCCATGATCCACAGATAAAACAGAATTTCGGATAAAATTCCGACTTTGCTGTTGTTGAATTTGAGCTCGAAAATCCAAAATTCATCCTTTCTGATTCCCCACAGGTCAATAGCGCCTTTATTCCCCGGAAAAATCGAACTGTTTTGCGATATGCTGTCCATGAAAAGACCGACAGGCAATTGATGGTTGAATGAGTCGAACTGAATCCCCTTGTAAAACTGTTTTTCGTCCATGAAGGCTCTTTCGAAGAAGGCCTCTGTCTTTTCCTTGAGGTCCGTTTGCTTCCCGGCAACCCTCGGCTGGTTTAAAACCAGTTTGACATCTTTGTATCTGTTTCGGAATGCTGCAAGCTCTTGATGATTGTCCGAAGCAACCGAAAACCAGTTGAAATGCTGTTGCATTTTGATTACCCGATACAAAAATCGATTATAATGTGTGTTTTGATCTTTTTCGTCTGGAATCAGCCACGAAAGTTCGACTTGTTTTATTTTATCTTGCATGGGTGCATAAATACAAAAGATCCATCCCTCAAAAGCAGATGAGTCTTGTTGCATGTTATCGCACACGGATGAGGCTTCTATTCCGATGTAGAGTATGTCCTTGTTTTCGTCCAGATTGATATCCAGTTTGGAAGGAAAAAGACGAAATCCAAGTTGCTTTTTTAAAGTTTGTGCATCCATAAAGCTTTATTTTAAGGTCCTATACAAAGTTAAAGGTAAAATGGAAAAAGGCAAACATGTTGCCGGTTTAAAGATGTTGTAGAAGGTTGATCGCCTCTTCGAACGGCAGTGCATCGTCCTTCGGCAGATCCCGATACTGGCCGGCGATACGCGTGATCGGTGAGGCAAGGCGCCCGAAACTGCCTTCGTCGACGTGACGTTGTTGGTAGCCGCATGCGGTGCATGTGGCCGAATGGCTGCTGCGGCCGCTTAACGGTGACCCCGAGAAGGAGAAGATCAGCATCTGTCCGCCGCATTTCGGGCATACGCGCGTGTAGCGCTCCTCGTATTCGGTCCATGCCCGGACCACCACGCCCAGCGGATAGGGCCCCGAATCCCTCATCGATACATAGGCCATGCGGATGCGCATCGGAGTGCGGACCCCGAAGAGTTGCGGATCGGCAAGAATCCGTTCACGCTGGCGCCAGATAAGCGGCACCGATTCGGCAAAGAGATCCTGGAGCCGTTGCTCTTCCCGCTTCTGTCGCTCTCGGCGGATCGGTTCAAACCAGGCCCGGACGAGTGATTCGGGGACGAGCAGTTTCCCTGCTTGCGCATCGATATGCAATCCGTTGTCTATGATTAACGATTCGTCGATCCGGAGTTGCAATCCCTCGACATTCCGCAGTGTGTAGTTTCGGCCCTGTTGGTCGATAATGGCAATCGGGATGACGGCCTCTGCTGTTTTCGGAGCATCGGCCCGCTGGCCGAACGTCCGGAACGAAGTCGCTGTTTTTTGAGTGTATTGTTTTTTCTTGTCAGTCATGGTCTTCGCCGTTTAAAATCTGGATGGCCCGTTCGGCATCCGCACGGGTAATGCCGATGCGGGGATCGGTTTGAATGAAATGCGGTCGCTGTTCCGGTCGGATATCCGCTTCATCGTCAAAAATCACATAGCGGTATGGCTTCGAAGCGTGCTCTTTCAGCCAACCGCGTATCTCCTCGCCCTTGGCGGCTCCGGCCGTCTCTCCGGCGGACATCGGGAAGTTGGCATGCAGCGATTGACCGGTTATGCCGATCAGCTGCCCCGGCAGAGCCCGCTCATGCCACATGTCTTTCATTCGCTCCTCTCCCTCGAGGCGCCATGACGAGGAGATGACCACCTCGGCGCCGGTTGCATCGATAATCCGCCGCAGGTTCTCCACCGCCTCAGGGTCGAACAGATAACCGTAGCGGTCCGAAACCGGAAGCCCGTTCCTGCGCCGTTCGGCAATGTAACGCTCGGTATTCATCACGCCGTCGAAATCGAGAAAGATCACTTTCTGGACGTTGTGATCGTAGAGAGCACCGAGGTCCCCGATGATGCGCCGCATCTCCTCCCGTACATTGTCCGGCAAGAGCACCTCAAAGTTGCAGTGGCAGTTTAACATGGCCTGGTAAAACTCCGGCGTCGGTGCCACGTGAAATTCGAAAATGGCATAGTCGTCATGCGTCTCGACCTCCTGCTGCGAAGCGTGGAGGGGCAGCGTGCGGAGATACTTGACGCCGTCGCCCGCAACCCGGACACGGATTGTGCAGGGACAGATGTCGTCATAGACCGCCACGCCGAAGGCCCCGGCCAGGTAGCCGGCCGGATCCAGCTCCTTGGGCGGCGTAAAGCGATCGTCGATCACGCGGATCTTCACCATGCGGTCCAGTGCATAGAGCTTGGTCTTCGCATTGTCGGGCTTGTCGGCGTAGAGGTACCAGCGCCGGTCGCGGAGCTTGACGAAAAGCGGCCGAAGACGGAGGTCGAAGGCCTCGTCCCCCGTGAAGGGCTGATAGGTAACGACCACCTGCCGGTTCTCGCGCATGGCGTCGAGCAGTTCGGGAAGATGCCCCCGGGCCGAGGGAACCTCCTCGACCAGCACGCGGTT
>ENA-ORTV01002748-ORTV01002748.1-human-gut-metagenome-genome-assembly--contig:-NODE-2748-length-15835-cov-3.530482_pt1 | contig 15835 bp, 15 predicted proteins | sample MGYA00241915_ERZ509194 | MGnify/ENA primary metagenome ERZ509194 (study PRJEB26280, sample SAMEA2338810) | human gut metagenome | biome: human gut; feature: human-associated habitat; material: faeces... | reverse complement strand
TATCTATTGTTTCCTTCAAGGACTGAGAGGCCGCTTCCCCGTTAATAAATTAAATTCCAATTAAATCCCAATACAATTTGAAGAAAAAGCTTGCATAATATGCAATATGGATGTATAATTATGCAAGTTCATGATTTACAACGCAAAAGTAAATATATGGATTTTTGAAAAACAATCCCATCCAACTAGACAATCACAGGAATTTGGGGTACTATAAAACGAACAATAATTTATAAAAATTCAATATCGGAAAGGGTGTTATATAGATGATTAAAGTTGGAATTATTGGAGCGACCGGATATGCCGGGGGAGAACTGGTAAGAATCCTTACCGGACACAAGGACGCAGAGATCGTATGGTACGGCTCCAGAAGTTATATAGATAAAAAATACGCAGATGTATATCAGAATATGTTCCAGATCGTGGATGCAACATGTCTGGATGATAATATGGAAGAACTTGCAAAACAGGCAGATGTAATCTTCACAGCAACGCCGCAAGGCTTCTGTGCATCGATGATGAATGATAAGATTTTAAGTGAGACAAAGATTATCGACTTAAGTGCAGACTATCGTATCAAAGATGTAGCTACATATGAAAAATGGTATGGAATCGAGCATAAGAGTCCACAATATATTGAAGAAGCAGTATACGGGCTTTGTGAGATCAACAGAGAAGATGTAAAGAATGCAAGACTGGTAGCCAATCCGGGATGCTATACAACATGTTCCATCCTGACCGCATATCCGCTGGCAAAAGAAGGAATCATTGATATGAATACCCTGATCGTGGATGCAAAATCGGGAACATCCGGAGCAGGACGTGGTGCAAAAGTACCGAACCTTTTCTGTGAAGTGAATGAGAATATGAAAGCGTACGGTGTCGCAAGCCACAGACACACACCGGAGATTGAGGAGCAGCTCGGATATGCATCCGGAGAGAAAGTGCTGATCAACTTCACACCACATCTGGTTCCGATGAACAGAGGAATCCTGGCAACGGAATATGCAACACTCAAAAAAGATGTAACATACGAAGAAGTGAAAGCAATCTATGATAAATATTATAAAGATGAGAAATTTGTCCGTGTTCTTGAAAAAGATGTTTGTCCGGAGACAAAATGGGTAGAAGGAAGTAACTATGTGGACATCAACTTCAAGATCGATTCAAGAACGAACCGCATCATCATGATGGGAGCAATCGACAACCTGGTAAAAGGCGCGGCAGGACAGGCAGTACAGAACATGAACCTGATGTTCGGACTTCCGGAGACAGAAGGACTGGAACTGGTACCGATGTTCCCGTAGATTTACCGGAAAATACAGACAGAGGAGAAAAATAATACATATGAATATAAGAGTAATGACAATTGAAGATTTCGACCAGGTGCACGCACTGTGGATGAGCATCAAAGGATTCGGAATACGAAGTGTGGATGATTCAAAAGAAGGAATAGAACGTTTCTTAAAAAGAAATCCAACAACAAGCGTAGTTGCCGAAGAAGATGGGAAGATCGTCGGAGCGATTCTCTGCGGGCATGATGGAAGACGGGGCTGTCTGTATCATGTGTGTGTAGATGTGAATCACAGAATGAGAGGCATCGGAAAAGCCATGGTAGTATTTACGATGGAGGCACTGAAAAAAGAAGGCATCAACAAAGTATCCCTGATCGCATTCACACAGAACGATATCGGCAATGCATTCTGGAACGAAATAGGATGGACAAAGAGGGAAGATCTGAATTATTACGATTTTACACTGAATGAAGCAAATATCACGGCGTTTATCCAGTAAAGGAATTTATCAAAACATAAGAAAAGAGAATTAAGAAAGGTGGAAGAACAGATGAAACAGGTAAAAGGCGGAGTGACCGCAGCAAAAGGATTTGAAGCAGCAAGTACAGCAGCAGGAATCAAGTATAAAGACAGAACAGATATGGCACTGGTATACAGCCAGGTTCCATGCGTGGCAGCAGGAACATTTACAACAAATGTCGTAAAAGCGGCACCGGTAAAATGGGATCAGCAGGTCGTAAAGAGTGGTGCAAAAGCACAGGCGGTAGTTGTGAACTCAGGAATCGCCAATGCCTGCACCGGAGCAGAGGGATTTGGATATTGTAAAGATACTGCAGATGCAGCAGCCAAAGCACTGAATATTTCCGCAGATGGTGTCCTCATCGGTTCAACCGGAGTGATCGGAAAGCAGATTCCGATTGACAAACTGACAGCCGGAATCAAAGTACTGGCAGGTAAGAAGAATGATACGCTGGAAAATGGTACAGAAGCAGCTAAAGCAATTATGACAACCGATACATTTCCAAAGGAACTGGCCGTTGCAATTGAAGTTGGCGGAAAGACTGTTACGATCGGTGGTATGGCAAAAGGATCTGGAATGATCCATCCGAATATGTGCACGATGCTTGCATTTATTACAACAGATGCTGTGATCACAAAGGATGCACTTCAGAAAGCATTAAGTGAAGATGTCGGAGATACTTACAACATGATCTCTGTAGATGGAGATACTTCTACGAACGACTCAGTTGTATTACTGGCAAATGGTATGGCAGAGAATCCGGAGATTACATATGGAACAGAAGATTATAAGAATTTTGCAGAAGCATTGCATACGATAAATGAATATCTTGCAAAGAAAATCGCCGGAGACGGAGAAGGTGCAACTGCATTATTCGAAGTGAAAGCGGTCGGATGCGAGAGTGTAGAGCAGGCTAAGACACTTGCAAAATCAATCGTATGTTCCAATCTTACAAAGACAGCAATCGCAGGACATGATGCAAACTGGGGAAGAATCCTCTGTGCAATGGGATATTCCGGAGCGCAGTTCGATCCTGAAAAGGTTGACCTGTTTTTCGAAAGCAAAGCAGGAAAAATCCAGATCATTGAAAATGGTACAGCTGTAGATTACAGTGAGGCAGAGGCAACAAAGATCCTGTCTGAGACTGAAGTTACAGCAATTGCAGATGTGAAGATGGGTGACAAGACAGCAACTGCATGGGGATGTGATCTGACTCACGGATATATCGAGATCAATGCAGATTACAGAAGTTAGGAGATTGAAAGATGGAAAAAGCAATGCAGAAATATCTGGACAAAGCAGAAGTACTGATTGAAGCTCTTCCGTATATTCAGAGATTCAACCGTAAGATTATTGTAGTAAAATATGGCGGAAGCGCTATGGTAGACGAAGAACTGAAAGCAAGAGTCATTCAGGATGTTACGCTGCTGAAATTAGTCGGCTTCAAACCAATCATTGTTCACGGCGGTGGAAAAGAAATCAGCAAATGGGTAGGAAAAGTCGGCATGGAACCACAGTTTATCAATGGGCTGCGGGTGACAGATGCAGAGACGATGGAACTTGCAGAGATGGTACTTGGGAAAGTGAATAAAAGCCTTGTTCAGCTGGTGGAGCAGCTCGGTGTAAGAGCCATTGGTATCAGTGGAAAAGATGGAGGACTTCTGAAAGTAGACAAGAAGCTGGCAGACGGTGAGGATATCGGATTTGTCGGAGATGTCAAAGAAGTGAATGCGGATATCATCTACGATCTTCTGGAGAAAGATTTCCTCCCTATTATCGCACCGATCGGCCTGGACGATGACTATAATACGTATAATATCAATGCGGATGATGCTGCATGTGCGATAGCAAAAGCAATCAATGCAGAGAAGCTTGCATTCCTGACAGATATCGAAGGAGTATACAAAGATCCAAAGGATCCGTCCACATTGATTTCTGAACTGAATGTATCAGACGGAAAGAAACTGATGGAAGAAGGCTATATCGGTGGAGGTATGCTGCCGAAGATACAGAACTGTATCGATGCGATTGAGAACGGAGTATCAAGAGTACATATCCTGGATGGAAGAATTCCGCATTGTCTGCTTCTTGAAATCTTTACAAATAAAGGTATCGGAACTGCAATTAAAAATGATATAGAAGAACGATATTATTACGGAGAATAAGTTATGAATGAATATATGAAAGAGACAAACGAAGCGCTGTTACATACGTATAATCAGTTTCCGGTCGTATTAGAGCGTGGAGAAGGTGCTTATCTGTATGATACAGAAGGAAAAAAATATCTGGACTTTGCGGCCGGATATGCAGTGTCTTCGCTGGGATATGCTGATAAAGAATTGAATGATGCGTTAAAGGAACAGATTGATAAGATTTTTCATACTTCTAATCTGTACTATAATACGGCTTGCGGAAAGGCAGCAGAAGATCTGAAACGTATTACAGGGATGGACCGTATCTTCTTCACCAACAGTGGAGGGGAAGCGGTAGAAGGAACTTTAAAAGCAGCAAGAAAATATGCATACAAAAAAGGAACAGGACGGTATGAATTCATTGCGATGAAGGAATCTTTCCATGGAAGAAGTTTTGGAGCCGTATCTGTGACAGGACATGATGCGTATCGTGAACCATTCGAACCGCTTGTTCCGGGGGTATCATTTGCACAATACAATGATCTGGACAGTGTGAAAGCACTGGTGACAGATAAGACTTGTGCGATCATTCTAGAACCGTTACAGGGTGAGGGTGGAATCAATGCAGCCACAGAGGAATTCATGAAAGGAATACGTAAACTCTGTGACGAAGAAGGAATCCTTATGATTTGTGATGAAGTACAGTGCGGTATGGGAAGAACAGGCGCTATGTTTGCATGGCAGGCTTATGACATCAAACCGGATATCATGTCTATGGCAAAAGCTATCGGAAGTGGAATTCCGGTCGGTGCATTTGCAATGACAGAGGAAGTTGCAAAATATTCACTGGAGCCTGGGGATCACGGTACAACTTATGGGGGAAATCCACTGGCTTGTACGGCAGTAAGTAAGACTATTGAGATATTTGAAAAGAAGCATCTGGTAGAACATGTGCAGAAAGTCGGCGCATATCTGACAAAAAAACTGGAAGAACTTGTGGAAGAATATGATACTGTAAAAGCGGTCAAAGGAAAAGGTCTGATGCAGGGAATTCAGGTGACAAAACCTATATCTGAGATTACAGGAGCAGCTTTGAAAGAGGGGCTGCTGATTATCGGTGCCGGAAGCGATGTGATCCGTTTTGTACCACCGCTTATTATTGAGCTTGAACAGGTGGATGAGATGATCCGGATATTAAAGAAAGCATTGTAAAAAGTAAAGAAATGGAATATAAAAACCGGTCATGGGACATATTATCTGCATAGGCAGGAGGTATGAAGATGACTGGTTTTTTGATTGCGCTTTTGTCGGGAGCGCTTATGAGTGTACAGGGAGTATTTAATACGCAGGTAACAAAGACAACCGGAATGTGGGTGAGTAACGGCTGGGTGCAGTTCAGTGCATTCCTGCTATGTGCCGTTGCATGGCTTATCGCCGGAAGAGATTCTGTTGGCGCATTGTGGAAAGTGGAACCCAGATATGTATTACTTGGAGGCGTGATCGGTGCAGGGATCACATGGACTGTGATTAAGAGTATGGCATCGCTGGGACCGGCGAAAGCAGCACTTCTGATCGTGATATCGCAATTGATTGTAGCATATGTGATCGAACTTCTCGGGTTGTTTGGAGTAGACAAAGAACCGCTGGAAATACGCAAAATTATTGGTATGTCCATTGCCCTGATTGGTGTTGCAATTTTTCAATGGAAATAGTACAATTAATTCACTAGGCATATGCGGGGGTTTTACAGTTTCCGACAGACTGTAAAGGAGAAGTTATGCGTAGAAAAAAACGACAAAACAAAATAACAGAAAAGAGAAACATACAGAAAGAAATATGCCGGATACCACTGCTTTTTCTGGTATTGTTAAGTGTCATGTGTACAGGTAGCCTGACTGGCTGCAGAGCCGGAAATCCACAAGGACAGACGGAACTGGTTCCGTTGAATAGAAATGATATGGATTCAGACAAACCAGACACCGCTGTTAATTCCGGACAGAAAGAACAACAGACAGACCGGGAAAAACTGCAGATCTGTTATGTGCATGTATGCGGTGCGGTAAACCAGCCCGGAGTATACGAACTGACAGCAGACAGCCGTTTGTTTGAAGCCATTCAGATGGCGGGCGGGCTGACGGAAGAGGCGGCAGATCAGACACTCAATCAGGCAGAAGTGATCGAAGATGGTTCCCAAATATACGTTCCGACGAAAGAAGAAGTAAAAGCCGGTATGGATAATGGCGGTACTTTGGGGCAGAATGAGGACAATGCAGAAAAAGCCGGAAGTACATCGGATGGAAAGATTGATATCAATACGGCGGCAAAAAACGAATTGATGACACTTTCAGGAATCGGCGAAGCGAAGGCAGATGCGATCGTGCGTTACCGGGAAGAACATGGAGCATTTCAGAAGATTGAAGATCTGATGGAAGTAGAAGGAATTAAAGAAGGTGTATTTCAAAAAGTAAAAAATCAAATTAAGATTTGATAAGGAGTAGGAACATGGGCAAACGCATATTGGTTGTGGATGACGAAAAACTGATAGTAAAAGGGATCCGGTTTAGTCTGGAACAGGATGGATACAGTGTGGACTGCGCATATGATGGGGAAGAGGCACTGAAACTGGCAAAAGAGAATGCATACGATATGATTCTGCTGGATGTTATGCTTCCAAAACATGATGGTTTTGAAGTGTGTCAGCAGATCAGGGAATATTCGGATGTTCCGATCATCATGCTTACGGCTAAGGGTGATGATATGGATAAAATTCTGGGACTGGAATACGGTGCAGATGACTACATAACAAAGCCATTTAATATTCTGGAAGTCAAAGCAAGGATTAAAGCAATCATACGCCGGATCAGTAAGCGTGATAAAAATCAGGAGGATGATAAAGTAATCATCAAAGGTGAGATGCAGATCGACTGTGAAAGCAGACGTGATCATCGGGGGGAAAGAGATTAATCTGACCGCCAAAGAGTTCGATCTTCTGGAATTGCTTGCTATGAATCCAGGTAAGGTATACAGCAGAGAGAACCTTCTGAATATTGTATGGGGATATGAATATCCGGGTGATGCGAGAACTGTAGATGTACATATCCGCAGACTTCGTGAGAAGATAGAGACAAATCCAAGCGATCCAAAATATGTATATACGAAATGGGGAGTTGGTTATTATTTCAGGGGTTAAAAAATATCTAAAAAAGAATATATTCAGGAGCATGAAATTCAGGATCATTATGCTGGTAGCACTGGCAGGGATCGTTCCGGTTCTGATCATGCGGGGCGTGTTCCTGAACAGTTACGAAAAATGCGCAGTGAGGGTACGTACTGCGGAGATACAGAATCAATGTACCATTCTCAGTAACCAGTTGAGCAGTTCGGGATATCTCACAGGAGATATATCAGAAGTGATGCGGACGGAACTGGTCCAGTTATCGAATATCTATAGCGGCCGTGTGATGGTGATAGATGGAGCATTTAAGATCCAGGAAGATACTTATGATATGGACAAGGGCAAGACCATCGTATCCGGCAATGTAATCCGTTGTTTCCAAGACAAAGGAACCAGTGAGTATAACAGAAAAAACAGATATATAGAAGTGACCGCACCAATCATAGGAAAAGATGATGCAGTTGTAGGTGTGCTGCTGGTAAGTGCACCTACAGATTCAGTGCTGGACAGTCTGGAAATATTAAGAAACAAGGCAGATGTGGTGGCACTTGCGACGATTCTGGTTATAATGATGATTGCAGTTCTGGCGGGGATAGCGATGCTGAAACCATTCAGACGTATTACAGAGTCGATCTCAGCGGTAACAGAAGGATATGATGATAACTACCTGCATGAGAACACATATACCGAAACGATAGAATTGTCAGAAGCATTTAATAAGATGTCGGGACGTATGAAGACGCTGGACGATTCGAAAAATGAATTTGTATCCAATGTATCACATGAATTGAAGACACCTTTGACATCCATGAAGGTTCTGGCGGATTCGCTGCTTCTGCAGGAGGATGCGCCGGTAGAACTTTATAAAGAATTTATGGGAGACATGTCAGAAGAGATCGAACGTGAGAATAAGATCATTAATGATCTGTTATCGCTGGTGAAGATGGACAAAACAGCGAATAACGCCAATACCATGAACATAAAATCCGAAAATATGAATGAGCTGGTAGAAAAAATCTTAAAGAGACTGCGTCCGATCGCAGCAACAAGAAATATTGAACTGGTTTACGAAAGTATTCGTCCGGTCACAGCTGAAGTCGACGAGATGAAGATTTCGCTTGCAATTTCAAATCTGGTAGAAAATGCGATCAAATATAATAAGGACAATGGCTGGGTTCATGTGACTTTGAATGCGGATCATAAGAACTGTTATATTGAAGTGGCAGATTCAGGGATCGGTATTCCGGCAGAGGCGCAGGAACATATATTTGAAAGATTCTATCGTGTGGATAAGTCACATTCCAGGGAAATCGGCGGGACAGGGCTTGGACTTGCAATCGCACGAAGTGCAGTGGTTATGCATCGCGGGGCGATCAAAGTATTCAGTCAGCCATCTGAGGGAACAACATTTACAGTCAGAATTCCGTTAAACTATGTGTCTTAGGTAGAAGGAGAATGCGATGATAAAGAAAAAGAGTTACTGGATCCTGATGCTTACTGCCATCTGTATTCTGGCGGTGACGGGATGCAAAAAAGAAGGAAAAACAGCAGACTTCCATATCTATTATACAGATTCCGAGGGTGTGTCGCTGGTTGAAAAAGGCATAAAGCCAGAAGGCAAAACACAGAAAGAACAGATTGATGAAATCCTGGATAAGATACAGAAGAATACGGATGACATTGATTACCGCAGTCCTTTTGTAAAAGAGGTAAAGGTGAAAGAATGGTCAGTGAAGGATGGAAAACTTATAGTAGATTTTAACAGGAATTACCAGAAACTGAGTGCGACGGAAGAGATTCTGCTGCGCGCTGCGGTTGTTCAGTCTGTCGGACAGATTTCGGGAGTGGATGCTGTGTTATTCACGATCGACGGAGAATCATTGCAAGATATGAATGGACAGGTGGTTGGTTATATGCAGCCATCGGATTTTGTAAAAAATACAGGTGTGAGTCTCCATTCCTATCAGAAAGAGACATTTTTGTTGTATTATGGTAATAAGCAGGGAGACCGTCTGGTAAAAGAAAAGGTCAGTATCCGGTATAACAGCAGCATATCAAAAGAAAAAGTACTGGTAGAACAGCTGATCAAGGGTCCTTCATCGGACAACGAGACGGCAGTGATCCCGGCAGAGACAAAGGTGCTGAGTGTATCTGTAAAGGATCATATCTGTTATGTGAACCTGGATAAGGGATTCCTGGACACAACGAATGTGATGAATCCGGAACTTCCGGTCTATGCGATCGTGAATACAATTATAGAAGGAAGCTCGATCGGCAGGGTACAGATCCTGATCGATGGAAAAACAAATGTAAATTATATGGGGAAGATAAGTCTGGAAAAGCCGCTTTCCCGAAACCTGAATATTGTGGAAGGGGAGTAGTGCGTGAGGAACAGGCCGCTTCTTAGTGTCTGTCTGATCATTCTATGTGTTCTGGCTTCCTGTACGCTGGTGGGAAAGGAACGGTTTATAAAAGAACTTCGCCCATCGCCGCTTGAAATCTGCACCACGGAAGATGAATCTGTCATCGTCTGTGGTGTGATTTACAGGCAGGAGCAAAAAGAAAATGGTCAGATGATTTATCTGAAACATAATTCTGTTTATTCTATTTCTAACAAACAAAAATTTCAAGAGTCAAAGATAATCGTTTATATCAATTCCAAAGAAAAACTACATATAGGAAACAGGATAAAAGTCCGGGGGACAGTATCATTTTATGAAAATGCAAGAAACCCGGGTAATTTTGATCAGAAGTTTTATTATCAGAAACAGGGGATCCATGGGAAAATCTATGGCAGTCAGATGCAGATCACCGATAAAAGTGTGGACGTTTTCCGGGAAAAGCTGGCAGTGTTCCGTGCCGGGTGGAAGGAACTGCTGGTGCGGGAAATGGGTGAACGGGAAGGGGGAGTCCTTGCTGCGATACTTCTTGGGGAAAAGAGTGATATGGATCCGGAGATGAAGGAACTTTACCAGGTGAATGGGATTGGGCATATCCTGGCTATATCAGGATTGCATCTGTCGTTTGCCGGACTGGGTGCCTACCGTTTATTCCGGCGGTTGACAGGTTCGTACAAAGCAGGAGGACTGGCAGGAGGAATGCTGTTATTTCTGTATGTTTCAATGATCGGGATGACAGTCTCGGTACTAAGGGCATGGGTAATGTTCCTGTTCCGGGTCGGTGCGGATGTTACAGGGAGAAAATACGATATGCCGACGGCACTTTCTGTAGCAGCAGTAATCGCAGTCGGAAGTAATCCGCTGTATCTTTATGATGGCGGTTTTTTGCTTTCATTTGGTGCATTACTTGCGATCTGTACAGTGATACCACTGGTGAAGGAAGAATCACAGCAGCCGGTACTGGTACGTATATTGGGGCCGGGAATTGCCATGAATTATGTGTTGTGGCCGGTGATTCTGTATTTCTTTTTCGAAGTGCCGTTATATAGTGTGATACTGAATCTTCTGGTGATACCGTTGATGCCGGTAATATTATCCTGCGGGATGGCCGGCTCACTTGTGCGGATGGCAGGGGGAACATCTGGAACATGGATATTGATGGTGTGCAGCCGGATATTAAAATTCTATGACGGATGTTGTGTGTTGCTCCTGAAATTTCCTGTGGCAAGATGGATAGCAGGAAGACCGGAAAAATGGCGGTGCATAGTCTATTATCTTATGTTGTCAGGAATCATTCTGATATGGAAATATATGGACAGACAGCCGGTAAAAATCAGAAAAAAGTACATGGCTAGTCTGGCACTTTATATTACTGCATGGCTGATACTGATATCAGGACCGCTGCTAAGAAGAGGAATGGAGGTGACAATGCTGGATATCGGGCAGGGAGACTGTATCTGTGTGCAGGGACCAAAGCATCAGAATTATCTGATCGATGGTGGCAGCAGTGATGTGAAAGAGATTGGAAAATACCGAATAGAACCATTTCTAAAATCCCGGGGCATTGCACAACTTGATTATGTCTTTCTGTCTCATGGAGATCTGGATCATATGAATGGAATAGAAGAACTTCTGATGCGTCAGGATGTGGGAGTGCGCATCCGGAATCTTGTAGTGCCGGGAAAACAGTACTGGGATGAAAGGATTCTTAAAATTATAACAATGGCAAAAATGTATGGCACAGATGTGAAGGAAATGGAATACGGAACGGAACTGAAAGAAGGTGAAATGAAGTTTACTTGTCTGGGCCCGGGAGGAAATACGGATGATAAGAGTCATAATGTGACGACTGGAAACGAATCCTCCATGATCCTGCATCTGGAATACGGTGAATTTGATATGTTGTTTACCGGAGATGTAGAAAAAGAAGGGGAAGAGAGGCTGACGGAGGTCCTGGATGTGATACAGGAAGAAAAGAAGATTACATGGGAAATACTAAAGACAGCGCATCATGGTTCGAAGAATTCTACAACGGAGACATTCCTTCAGACAGTTTATCCGCAGTATGCATGGATATCAGCAGGGAGAAAGAACCGTTACGGACATCCGCATGATCTGACGCTGAAAAGACTTGAAAAATCGGGTGCAAAGATATATTCTACACAGGATAACGGAGCGATTGCCGTGACGGTCAGGAAAAAAACTATGTGGATTCACGGTGGAAACAGTTGAACTTAAAGTCGGAATTCAGTATACTTTTAAGAGGTGAAAGAAGATGGGAGAGAACCGATGAAAACTTTAAATGAAGACATAAAAACAGGAAATTTTAAGCCGGTATATCTCCTGTACGGAGAAGAGGCTTACCTGAAAAAGCAATACAGAGACCGGATCACGAAAGCAATATTTCCGGACGGGGATACGGTGAATTATGCATATTATGAAGGAAAAGGAATCAATCCGGGAGAACTTATCGATCTTGCAGAGACAATGCCGTTTTTTGCCGACAGACGTCTGATCGTAATCGAAAATTCCGGATTCTTCAAAAATGCGTCACCGGAGCTTGCAGATTATATCAAAACAATGCCGGATACCGCCTGTTTTTTATTTGTGGAAAATGAAGCAGACAAGCGTGGAAAGATGTATAAGGCTGTCAAGAGTAAAGGACGCGTGGTAGAGATGGCACGTCAGGATGAGAAGACACTTTTATACTGGGTTGCAGGGAATGTAAAAAAAGAGGGATATAAGATCAAAGAACAGACGGCCAGGTATCTGTTGTCTACCACAGGGACAGATATGGAAAATCTGGAAAAAGAACTGGAAAAGCTGTTCTGTTACTGTATGGGAAAGGAAGAGATTGAAGTCCGGGATATCGAAGCAATCTGTACGACACAGATTACAAATAAAATCTTTGAGATGGTAGAAGCAGTGGCGGTACGGAATCAGAAGAAAGCGCTGGATTATTATTATGACCTGCTGGCATTAAAGGAGCCGCCAATGCGCATATTATATTTGTTGACAAGGCAGTTTAAATTACTTCTGGAAGTCAAAGATCTGGCAGGAAAGCGTTATGACAAGGCTGCGATTGCAAAGACAGTCGGACTGCATCCGTTTGTTGCAGGAAAATATATGCAGCAATGCCGGACATTCGAAAAGAAAGAACTGAGAAGTATTTTGGAAGATGCAGTAGATACGGAAGAACTGGTCAAGACCGGCCGCTTAAATGATGTGATAAGCGTGGAACTTTTCATTGTAAAATACAGTGCTGCATGATAGAATTGATAAGATAAACGTGTAATAAGGAGAAGATATTAGTGTCAGGAATAGATCAGAGTAAAATTCGAAATTTTTGTATTATAGCACACATCGACCATGGTAAATCGACGCTGGCGGACCGTATCATTGAGATGACCGGTCTTCTCACCAGCCGTGAGATGCAGTCGCAGGTGTTGGACAATATGGAACTGGAAAGAGAACGTGGAATTACGATTAAAGCCCAGACAGTCAGAACGGTATACAAAGCAAAAGATGGGGAAGAATATATTTTCAACCTGATTGATACACCGGGACATGTCGACTTTAATTATGAAGTATCCAGAAGTCTGGCAGCGTGTGACGGGGCAATTCTGGTGGTAGATGCTGCACAGGGAGTGGAAGCACAGACGCTTGCCAATGTATATCTCGCACTGGATCATGACCTGGATGTGGTTCCGGTACTGAATAAGATAGATCTTCCAAGTGCAGATCCGCAGCGTGTGATCGAAGAGATTGAGGATGTGATCGGAATTGAAGCAGAGGATGCACCTCAGATTTCAGCAAAGACCGGACTGAATGTAGATCAGGTGCTGGAAGAGATAGTGGCGAAAGTGCCTGCACCGACAGGAGATCCAAAAGCACCGCTTCAGGCTTTGATCTTTGATTCCCTGTATGATGCGTATAAAGGAGTTATTGTATTTTGCAGGATCAAAGAGGGAACCGTGAAAAAGGGAACACCGATCCTTATGATGGCAACAGGAGCGAAGGCAGAAGTTGTGGAAGTCGGTTATTTTGGAGCCGGACAGTTTATTCCGTGTGAGGAACTGAGTGCCGGAATGGTTGGATATATCACGGCCAGCCTTAAGAATGTCAAAGATACCCGTGTGGGTGATACGGTGACCGATGCAGGAAGACCATGTGCAGAACCACTTCCGGGTTATAAAAAAGTCAATCCGATGGTATATTGTGGATTATATCCGGCAGACGGGGCAAAATACCCGGATCTGAGGGATGCATTGGAGAAATTGCAGTTAAATGATGCGTCACTTCAGTTTGAACCTGAGACGTCAATTGCGCTGGGATTTGGATTCCGTTGTGGATTCCTTGGACTTCTGCATTTGGAAATCATTCAGGAACGTTTGGAAAGAGAGTATAATCTGGATCTGGTAACGACTGCCCCAGGGGTTATCTACAAAGTACACAAGACAAATGGAGATGTAATAGAGCTTACGAACCCATCGAATCTTCCGGATCCTTCTGAGATTGAATATATGGAAGAACCGATGGTCAAGGCAGAGATCATGGTGACATCAGAGTTTATTGGTGCGATCATGGATCTGTGTCAGGAACGTCGTGGTGTGTATGAGGGGATGGAATACATCGAGGAGACTCGTGCAGTATTGCATTATCAGCTTCCGCTTAATGAGATTATCTATGATTTCTTTGATGCGTTGAAATCAAGATCCAGAGGTTATGCGTCGTTTGATTATGAGATGGCGGGATATGTGAAGTCTGAACTGGTAAAACTGGATATACTGATCAACAAGGAAGAAGTCGATGCACTGTCATTTATCATTCATGCAGATACGGCTTATGAACGCGGAAGAAAAATGTGCGAGAAGCTAAAAGAAGAGATTCCGAGACAGTTGTTTGAGATTCCGATCCAGGCGGCAATCGGCAGCAAGATCATTGCACGTGAGACGGTCCGCGCGATGCGCAAAGACGTGCTTGCAAAATGTTACGGAGGAGATATCAGCCGTAAGAGAAAGCTTCTGGAAAAACAGAAAGAAGGGAAAAAACGTATGCGGCAGGTGGGCAGCGTAGAGATCCCTCAGAAAGCATTTATGAGTGTATTGAAGCTGGACGATAAATAATGAGACCATTAGAATTATATATCCACATACCATTTTGTGTAAAAAAATGCAGATACTGTGACTTTCTGTCTGCGCCGGCAACACCTGAGGCGAGACAGGAGTATGTCATGGGATTGTGTCAGAAGATACGTTCGTATTATGATCTTGGAGGACTGTACCATGTGAGCAGTATATTTATCGGAGGAGGTACGCCGTCCATCCTTGAGGCACAGCAGATGAGGAGTATCTTCGATGCGATCCGTTCCACGTTCCCGGTTGACTCGGATGCGGAGATCACAGTAGAAGTGAATCCGGGAACGGTAGACAAGTTAAAATTGATGGCTTATCATAATATCGGAATCAATCGTCTGAGTATTGGGTTACAGTCAACGGATGATCAGGAATTGAAGATGCTTGGAAGGATTCATACATATCAGGATTTCCTGGATACATATTTCCTGGCAAGAGAAGCAGGATTTCAGAATATTAATGTGGACTTGATGTCCGGAATCCCGTTTCAGACACTGGGAGGATGGGAAGATACGATCAAAAGAGTTGCAGAACTTGCGCCGGAACATATCTCGGCATACAGTCTGATTATCGAAGAGGGAACACCATTTTATGAAAAATACGGGGAAGGCGAACGTGCGGAGGCCAGAAGAAGAAGGGAACTTCCGGATGAAGATACAGAAAGACTGATGTATCAGTTTACTAAAAATATCCTGCAGAATTATGGGTATCACAGATATGAGATATCAAATTATGCAAAAGAAGGATACGAATGCCGGCATAATCTCGGCTACTGGAACCGTACGGAATATCTAGGGATCGGAACCGGAGCAGCGTCCCTGATCAACAACCAGCGCTTCGTAGAAGGTGGTGAAATTGAAGTTCTTACTCCGCAAAACCAGATGGAAGAATATATGTTCCTGGGACTTAGACGGATAAAAGGAATATCCAAAGCAGACTTCCGCCGGACATTTGGCAGAAGTGTTGAAAATGTATATGGAAAAGTATTGATCCATATGTATCAGAAACATTTGCTGGTAGATACGGGAGACAACATTTGCCTTACGGAAAAAGGGATAGATGTGAGTAATTATGTCATGAGTGAGTTCCTATTTTAAATTTAATTGGGATTTAATTTATTAACTGGGGAAGCGGCCTCTCGGTCCTTGAAGGAAACAATAGATAAGGCTTCTTGTTCAG
>ENA-ORTV01002734-ORTV01002734.1-human-gut-metagenome-genome-assembly--contig:-NODE-2734-length-15930-cov-2.863622_pt1 | contig 15930 bp, 17 predicted proteins | sample MGYA00241915_ERZ509194 | MGnify/ENA primary metagenome ERZ509194 (study PRJEB26280, sample SAMEA2338810) | human gut metagenome | biome: human gut; feature: human-associated habitat; material: faeces... | reverse complement strand
AACGACAATGAGATGTCCATCTCCGAGAATGTCGGCTCTATGGCGCGTTATCTCGCCGTTGTCAGGGCAAAGCCCGAGTATTACCGCATGAAGGCGCACACCGAAAAGCTCTTAAAGCATATCCCGCTTATAGGAAACGAGCTCTCGGACGCGGCGTTTGACATAAAGAGCGCGTTGAAGCGCATTATCTATTCAGACTCATGGTTCGAGGATCTTGGACTTCACTATATCGGGCCCATCGACGGACACAATATTCAGCAGCTCTGTGAGGCTTTTGAAATGGCGAAGAAGTACGATAAGCCCGTGCTTCTCCATGTCAATACGCTCAAGGGCAAGGGCTACGACTTTGCCGAGCGTTCGCCCGAGCAGTTCCACGGAATCTCGAAGTTCGATATCAATACAGGTGAACCGCTCTCGACGGGCACAAGCTTTTCGAGCCATTTCGGCGATATCATGTGCCGCTTCGCCTCCTGCGACGACCGCGTCTGCGCCATAACCGCGGCTATGTCCATCGGCACGGGGCTTGAGCGGTTCTCTAATGAATATAAATACAGATTCTTTGATATAGGCATCGCCGAGGAGCACGCCGTGGCGTTTGCGCTCGGCCTTGCAAAGAGCGGGTTTATCCCGGTTTTCGCCGTCTATTCTACCTTCCTCCAGCGCTGCTTCGATCAGCTTCTGCACGACGCCGCGCTGCAAAAGCAGAAGATGGTCATAGCCGTTGACCGCGCCGGCTTTGTCGGCGAGGACGGCGAGACTCATCAGGGCGTTTTCGATGTCTCCATGTTCAGAAGCGTGCCCGACATAACCGTCTATTCTCCCTCGTCCTATGAGGGATTGAAGCACGCCATGCAGCAGGCGCTCTATTCCGAATCCAAGCTCGTCGCGGTAAGATATCCGCGCGGCGCTCAGCGAGCCATTCCCGAGAGCATAAAGCCGACCTTTGAGGACTTTGACGTGTTCGGCGACGAGAAAGCCGAAAAAGCTATTGTGACTTACGGCAGAACCTTCTCGGCCTGTGCATTCGCATATGAGAAGCTCCTGAATGCGGGTGAATCCGTGAAGCTCATAAAGCTCAACCGCATAATCCCCGTCTGCGAGGGCGCGGTTGAGGCGGCAAAGACCTGCAAGGATATTTATTTCTTCGAAGAGGGCATACGCCGCGGCGGAGCGGGCGAGGGCTTCCTGTTCGACCTGTCCAAGGCGGGCTTTGGCGGAAAATATCATTTAAGAGCCATTGAAAACGGCTTCGTCAAGCAGGCGTCCGTCGAGTCTCTTCTGCACGAATACGGCTTTGACGAGGAGGGCGTTCTCTCGTTCGTCACTTCCTCGGAGGACTGAAAGTGGACGAAAACAGAAAGCGTATAGACGCTCTTATGGTCTCCATGGGCATCGCGCCGTCGCGTGAAAAAGCCAAGGAAATGATAAAAAGCGGCAATGTATATTTAAACGGCAAAGTGGTCTCTAAAGCTGGACTTTTGGCAAATGCCTGTGATATAATCGAATATAAAGGGGAGACCGAGCGCTATGTCAGCCGCGGAGGGCTGAAGCTCGAGAAAGCCGTCGATGTTTTCAATCTCGATTTAAACGGATATTTATGCATAGATATCGGCGCTTCGACAGGCGGCTTTACCGACTGTATGCTTCAAAACGGCGCGAAAAAAGTCTACGCCGTCGATTCGGGGAGCGGGCAGCTCTCGCCCGTGCTGGAGCGCGATCCCCGTGTCGTCAACCTCGAAAAGACAAATTTCAGATACATAACCGAAAAAGAAATTCCCGAGCGCGCGGATTTTGCGAGCGCGGACGTCTCTTTTATTTCTTTGAAACACATCCTGCCCGCGCTTTCGCCGCTGATAAAAGACGGCGGCAGTGCCGTCTGCCTGATAAAGCCCCAGTTTGAAGCGGGGAGAGAAAATGTCGGCAAGAAAGGCGTGGTCAAGGATTCGCGCATACATATAAAAGTTATCGAAAATGTCTGTTCTTATGCCGTGCAGGCGGGATTTTCGGTATCTGCTCTCGATTTTTCTCCGGTCAAAGGGCCGGAGGGCAATATAGAATACCTTGTATATCTGAAAAAGTCCGAAGTGCAGACACCGTCGGCGCCCGATATCGCGGGAGTTGTCGGCGCGGCGCACGCACGGTTCAAGGTGGGAGAATAATTATGATTTTTGCGATAATTCCCAATTTAACGCGCAGAAATGCCGCAGGGGTGACGAGGCTCATCTGCGGGCGGCTCGACGAGCTCGGTGCGGCATATTCTCTGCCGCTCGACACAAAGGAGGTTTTCTCCGACACAAAGGCGGTATTTTTGCCGGAAAAAGAGCTGCTCGAAAGCTGCGAGGCTGTTATAACCGTGGGCGGAGACGGCACGATAATCCACTCCGCAAAGAAGGCGGCGGTTTATTCGAAGCCCGTTTTGGGTATCAACGCCGGCCGACTTGCGTTTATGCCGGGTCTTGAGATACGCGAGCTCGACCTGCTCGAAAAGCTCATAACCGGCGACTACAGCATGGATAAGCGCATGATGCTCAAAACCACCGCAACGGACGGAGACCGCGTGCAGAGCGGCTACAATATGAACGATTCCACCGTCATGCGCCCCTCAAGGCTCAGCAAAATATCCGAGATAAACGTCGACCTCAACGGAAACTTTTTCAACCGCTATCTCGGAGACGGGCTCATTGTTTCAACGCCTACGGGCTCAACCGCATATTCGCTCTCCGCGGGAGGCCCCGTTGTTGACCCGAAGCTCGAGTGTATGATTCTGACTCCCATTTGCTCGCATTCTGTGTTCACCCGTTCGCTCGTTCTCGGCGAGGACTCCGTGCTGCGGATATATTCCGACGACGGGGGTCCGATATGCGTCTCGTGCGACGGCGACGAACCGTTCACCGTGTCGGCGCAGGGGAGTATAACCGTTGAAAAAGCGGACATCTCCGCCGATTTTATAAGACTTAAAAATGACAGCTTTTTAGATATACTTAACAGAAAAATGATGAAGTGGAACAGCAGTTCTCACGGCAAACGGGAGGTAGAACTTTGAAAAAAAGAAGACAGGAAGCGATACTCGAAATAATTGAAAAATATGACCTGTCAACCCAGGACGAGCTTCTTCAAAAGCTCAGAGACAGCGGCTTTGACGCAACTCAGGCGACAGTTTCGCGCGATATCAAGGAGCTGCGCCTTGTCAAGACCATGGGTGCAAACGGTCAGTATAAGTACGCGGTCACAAAGACCGAGTCCGACGAGCTGCTTTCGAAGTTCAAAAGCATCTTCGCCCAGTCCGTCGTCTCCGCCGATTTTGCGGGCAACATCATAGCCATTCGCTGCTATACCGGCATGGCGCAGGCGGCGTGCGCGGCGTTCGATTCCATGCATTGGGAGGGGCTTGTCGGCACTCTTGCGGGCGACGACACGATATTTGCCCTTTGCAGAAACGAAAGCTACGCTTCGCAGATGAAGGATTCCATAAAACGACTTATCGAAAAATGAGGTTTGAGCTATGCTTCTCAGTCTGAAAATAGAGAATATAGCAATAATTGAGAGCGCCGACATCGAATTTGATTCGGGGCTCAATGTCCTTACGGGCGAAACCGGCGCGGGCAAGTCGATTATAATCGATTCGATAAACGCGGTGCTCGGCGAACGTACCTCGCGCGAGCTCATAAGAACGGGAGCGCAGTCCGCAAGTGTCACGGCGCTGTTCTCCGGCGTTTCAAAAGCAACCGCCGCGAGACTCTCGGAATACGATATAGAGCCCGACGAGGACGGGAATATACTTCTTCGCCGCACCCTCGGCTCGGACGGCAAAAATACCTGCCGCATAAACGGCGTGCCGACTAATGTCGCCGCGTTGAGGCAGGCGGGGCATGAGCTGATAAACATACACGGTCAGCATGACAATCAGGCGCTCATGGCGCCCGAAAAGCATTTCGAGTTCATCGACTGCATAGCGGACGACGCCGATTTGCTCGAGGAATACAGAGAAAAATTCAGAGAGCTCTGTTCATATATCAGGGAGCGCGACTCTCTCAGAACGGACGAGTCGGAGAAGCTTCGCCGTCTCGACTTGCTCGATTATCAGATATCCGAGCTTGAGCAGGCGGATATAAAGCCGGGTGAGCGCGATGAGCTGAACGAGCGAAAGACGCTGCTGCAAAACTGCGAGCGCGTCACCGCTTCGCTCCGCGCGGCATATGATATCCTCCGCGGCGCGGATGACAGCTTCGGCGTCATAAGCGCAATAGACGACTGCGCCGGCAACGCAGAGGATGCGGCGCGCTTCTATAAGGATGTCGAGCCCGCCGCAAAGACGCTGCGCACCGTCGGCTACGAGCTTGAGGACTGCGCAGGGGAGCTTCGCTCGGCGATAGAGGATTTTTCATATGACCCCTCCGAGCTCGAGGAGATAGAGGCAAGGCTCGATGAGCTTTTCCGCCTTTCCGTAAAATACGGCTCTACGGAGGAGGATATGCTCTCATTCCTCGATTCCGCGCGCGAGGAGCGAAACGAGATAGCGCTCTCCGACGAGCGCGTCAAGGAGCTCGATTCGCTTGTCGGCTCAACGAAGGCAGAGGTTCGTGCCCTTGCCGAAAGGCTTACGGCGGCGCGTGAAAAGGCGGCGCGCGAGTTTGAGCGCAGAGTGACCGAGCAGCTCGAGTTTCTCGATATGCCGTCGGTCAGCTTCAAGGTAAACAGAGAAAAAACTGCGTTTACAATAAACGGCGCGGATAATATAGAGTTTCTTATCTCCGCTAACGCGGGCGAGACGCTGAAGCCCCTTGCGAAAATAGCCTCGGGAGGCGAGTTGTCGCGCATAATGCTCGCAATAAAGAGCGTCATAGCGGGCAGAGACGGGCTCGACACGATGATATTCGACGAGATAGACACCGGACTCAGCGGCAGGGCGGCGCAGAAGGTCGCCATGAAGCTCAAGGAGGTGTCCCGCGGCAGGCAGGTCATATGCGTCACCCATTCGGCGCAGATAGCGGCGCAGGCGGACTGCCATATGAAAATCAGCAAATCCGTCTCGGACGGCAAGACCTACACAAAGGTCGAATGCCTTGATACCGAGGGCAGAATACATGAGATAGCGCGGATAACCGGCGGACTTGAGGTAACGGAGCTTCAGCTGAAATCGGCGGAAGAGATGCTCAAAAACGCCGGCAATTCGTAAAAAATAAAAGGGGAGACAAATATGTCGGACAAAAAGAAAGAAAAACAGGACGTTGCCGAAACTCAGAAGCTCAGCACAAAAGAGAATATTCTCCAGACCGTAAAGTTCGCTCTTTTCTCGGCGTCTGCGGGAATCATTCAGATAACGACTTATGCTCTGTTCTTTGAGGTCTGCCATTTCAAGGAGTGGGTAGCTTATCTTATCTCACTTGTGCTCTCGGTGCTTTGGAACTTTACCTTCAACCGCAAGTTCACCTTCAAGTCGGCTAACAATGTCCCGATAGCCATGCTCAAGGTCGCGGCATATTACTGCGTGTTTACTCCGCTTTCAACCTGGTTTACAAAGTACGCCACAACCGACCTTTTATGGAATAACTACCTCGTCGAGGTCATCTGTATGCTGACGAACTTCGTCACCGAATTCCTGTTTGACCGCTTCGTGGTGTTCCGCAACTCGATGAACACCAACGATGTTGCAAAGAAAGACAGAGAAAAGGCGGAAAAGAAGGCTCGACAGGGCAAATAAATTAAAATAATAAATATCGTATACCCAAACGGAAAGAAGAAAACATGACGGAAGAAAAGAAATGTCCTCTCTATAAAAAATGCGGCGGATGCCAGCTTCAAAATCTGAGCTACGCGGAGCAGCTCGGCTTCAAGCAGAGAAAGACCGAAAGGCTGCTCGGCGAATTCGGACGTGTCGAGCCGATAATCGGCATGGACGAGCCGTATCATTACCGCAACAAGGTTCAGGCGGCGTTCGCCACGGCGAGAAACGGAAAGATAATTTCCGGAGTCTATCAGTCCGGCACGCACAGCGTAGTCTGCGTCGATTCATGCCTGACGGAGGACAGAAAAGCGGATGAGATAATCGTCTCCGTCCGCAATATGCTGAGGAGCTTTAAGATTCAGCCGTATGACGAGCGAAGCGGCAGCGGCACGCTCCGCCATGTTCTCGTCAAGCGCGGCTTTAAAACGAATCAGATAATGGTCGTTTTGGTCACGGCGGGGCCGATTTTCCCCGCGAAGAACAACTTCGTCAAGGCGCTTCGCAAGGAGCATCCGGATATAACCACAATAGTCCACAATATAAACCCCTATCAGACGAGCCTTGTGCTCGGCGAGCGCGAAAATGTGCTCTACGGTACGGGCAAAATCGAGGATGAGCTTTGCGGACTCACATTCAGGATCTCTCCGCGCTCATTTTATCAGATAAACCCGGTGCAGACCGAGGTGCTCTATAACACCGCTATGGAATATGCCGACATGAGCGGGCGCGAAAAGGTCATCGACGCCTACTGCGGCATAGGCACGATAGGACTTGTCGCGTCGAAGCGGGCGGGCGAGGTAATAGGCGTTGAGCTCAATCGCGACGCCGTTCACGACGCAATATCGAACGCCAAGCGAAACGGTATAAAGAACGTGCGCTTCTTCTGCGACGATGCGGGCGAATTCATGCTCGGCATGGCGCGGGACGGGGAGAGAGCGGACATAGTTTTTATGGATCCTCCGCGCGCCGGAAGCGATGAGTGCTTCCTGTCGTCGCTTGTGACCCTCGCGCCGAAAAAGATAGTCTATATCTCCTGCAACCCCGAAACTCAGCAGCGTGACCTGCGCTTTCTGACAAAGCGCGGCTATAAAGTCGAAAAGATTCAGCCCGTAGATATGTTTCCGCATACGAATCATGTGGAGACGGTTGCGTTATTGGTCAGGAACATATCAACCAAAGAACACGTTGTTATAGAGGTTAGACCGGAAGAGCTTGAGCTTGGCTCGTTAAAGACCCACGGGACTTACGAAGAGATTAAATCCTATGTTCTTCATAAGCACGGCTTAAAGGTATCAACTCTCAACATTTCACAGATTAAACGCAAGTGCGGACTTGATGTCGGCGAGGCATATAACAAGCCCAAAAGCCAAAACAGCAAAGTCCCCAACTGCCCTCCCGAAAAAGAGAACGCCATTATGGACGCCTTAAAACATTTCAATATGATATGACAATACCCCTCACAGTTGATTCTGTGAGGGATATTTTATTCTGTATAACATCAAATTTTTTTATAATATCACTTATTTTTCCACATATCTTCTTGAATAATGTATACCCGAACATCTGATATTAACCTAACAGTCAGAACTTATAATCTATATTTCAAATACACCTCCTTATTTAAGGAGACCTTTTGAACAAAGCAAATCTCCGCAGATTGCTCCACGGAGATTTGCTATTACTATAATAATTTGTTAAAATTACTGCTTAATTCTCAGTTTACCCTCAACTTCCTCAACACAACCGGATTCAATTAAATTGTCCACGGCAGAATTCATTGCAGCGGAAATATTTTGTCCCGCTCTGTTAAATCCATAAACTCGTGTCGTCTTTTCTGCTTTTCTTTTTTCGCCACAAAACACAATTATAAAAATGCCAATGAAAACTGTTTGTATAATCTTAGCGAGCAGACCATTTGGATATCCAAACGGTAGCTTGCCCGCTTTGAACCAACTCAGCAAGCAGTGTATTTGGATAGCTATGCTATCAAATACCTCGTTAGGGGCACCCTAAAACTTGTAAAATCACTTTGCGTATATTACTTCTTCATCCATTATTTTTAAAGCTTCTTGCTCTAAAAGGTAAGCCTTATAACGCTTTTCATTAGCTTGCAATGCTAAATCATTTATTTTGTTTTGTATAATTTGATTTTTTAACAACGGTATTTGAGTTTGCTGAATATGCCACGGCTCTATTGCATCAATAACACCACCATAAGTGAAACGTTGAATCAAAATCTTTCCATATTCTGAATTAAGAAAAATATACAAATATCCGCAAATTTTGCTGTTAGACAATATTTGCATCATATTATCACTAATTGCCCAGTTATAAAAATGTTTACACGGCATAACAACCTCACCAAGAGAGCCGCGAGCAGGTGTGAGAATGGAGTATTCCTTAATCCCAAGTGCCCCTTCGAGTTGTTTCGCATGAGCTTTTTTGGATATGTATTTTTCACTTGAGGGATCTAATTGTTTCATTTCTTTGCCACCTATGAATTTAACGCCATACTCACTATTGACATATACTCGCTTGAATCGCCCTGGTAAAACTACATCAGAACTAATGCGATTGTCACCGATTGTAGTCACTTCAGAAGAGTATTGTTCTAAGTGCTTAATAATAGCGTCAACAATTGGCAGGTGATAAGATGCATCTGCACGACCATTCAAGTCACTTAATTTGACGCTAAATGCATTTACATTTGCTGAATTTTTTATATTATTTTGTTTGAATTCGCTTATAGGAGGCAACTTCAATTCATCAATAAGTAAGGCTGTCGCTTGGTCAATTAATTCGTTTGATTCATCACGCAATTTGAAAGATTCGACAATAAGATTATGTATTCTTTCTTTGATTTCCTTTGGTGCATCAGGTATGGGAATGGTGGCAAGGTGCTCAGGTTCTATATGTGTAATAACAGCACCATAGCTATTAGTAAGTAAAATTTTATTACCCACTTTACTTCTTAAATATGCATAGACATACCCTTGATCTACTGCGTTTTTACAGTTGATTCTTAAAAGGTCATGACTGAATATTTTATTTTTTAAAGTATCTGATACATAAGACACATTTCCTATAGTACCAGAGCAGGTCATCAAAATTTGCCCTTTTTTAACACGCAAATTTTCTATATTAGTTTTAGTCAAATGGGAAATATATCCATCCGGTTTTGGCTTAATATCAACTATTGTGGATGGCTGATATATTGGAAAATCTGAATGTTCAAGCCATATACGTTTAAAACGAGCACATGTATAAGATGTCGTTAATCCATTTTCGCCTCCTATAGTTGTAGAAGGAAATTTTGAATTTTTAATAATTTGCCTGGCCTGCTTTGCCTCTACATCGAAAACGCTTGCTTCAAGACGTTTACCACGAGATATAACATCAGACAAAGACACTGAACACCATTTCAATGGTATATCATTCGTTTCAACGTCAATAGCATTTTCATTATCTAATTTGTGTGCCAAATTACTGTTTACCACGCTATTCCCTCCTGTTGCTTCCATTTTGCGAAAATCTCGGGAACATCAGGTGTTTGGTCATCCTCAACTTTCTTTTTTGCTGATGAGATACAGTGCGTTCGCCGGTACCTGTATCTCCTAGCACAAGAACGCTGTTAGTATCCGGAACAAGTATTTCGTTACCCTCTTTATCTCTCTTAAAAATTGGATTTCCTCGTTTATCGTGACCCACTTTTTCAACCATAGCCATAAAGATGTTATAATCAGCCATTTTCCCTGATTTTTCCTCTGAATCTTTCTGTTGCTTCGTTTTCTTTTGTAAGAAAAGAACAGATGTCTGCGTGCCGTTACGAGGCTGAAAAGTATCAGCGTTTAAATCTATACTTGCTACAATACGATGATTCTTTATCAACCATTCACGAATATATCCAAGTCCAGGAGAACCAAGAATCGAGTCTGGAAGAACAATTCCCATTCTGCCTCCATCTACGAGTAGTTGAGTACAGCGTTCAATGAACAAAATTTCAGGTGGTACAGATGACTGCAATCGTTCTGTCATTGTCCAGGTGCCTGTCTTTTTGTCGTTTTCCCAAATGTGAGCAAGTTCAAACTGTTCCAATATGTTTTTATCTTTCACAGGTATTTTGCTGCCAAATGGCGGATTTGTAACAATCACATCAAAATAAGCAATAGTATTATGATTTCTTATTTCACTCTTATCAACACCGATAGCATCAGCTAATTTTGTGCGGAATTCATCCGTCCATTCGTGTGGAGGCAAAAGCGAATTAGTCTGAAGTATATTGCCACTACCGTCATTATTCATAACCATATTCATTTTGGTTGCTTTTACGAGATCCGGGTTAATATCAAACCCGAAATAGTAATGTGAAGCCATATCGGATATGCGGTCATTAAATGCTCTAATAGAATCACCATCCCAATCACATTTATTACGGCCAATTTGCGCAGAAAATTCCCTTTCCAAATCGGCAATAACGTGTGTCATTGCAGTAACCAAGAAACCTCCGGTGCCACAAGAACTGTCAAGAACTCTTTCGTCCATCTTAGGATTTATCATCTCAACAACCATCTTCATAACATTACGAGGCGTGAAGAATTCACCTCTGTCACCACGAAGGTTAGCACCAACGATTTCTTCGTATGCTTTCCCTTTAATGTCGATATTAGTGTTAAGAAGACTGTATTTTTGAAGTTCACTAACTATATACGCCAAACTACGTGGAGCAAGCTTGATTTCATCGTTAGAATCAAATATCTTTCCGTGCTTTTTCTTAACTCTTTCAAAAATCTTAGATATGCGCTTTTTTACCGTAAGCTGACCGTCTGGATTTGAACGCTCTTCTGATGTAGTGTAAAACTCTAAAGGATTGGGTATGTTGCGCTCATCTTCTATTTTGCAGAAAACAACTTTTAAAAGTTCAAAAAATGCCGGTTGTTTTTGTAAGCCATCATTAACGTGAATATGGTTGTGGCATGTTTTAAATACGAACAGTAAGTTGTCATCATATGCATTTTTCAAAGATGTTCTTTTAGGTCGATTGATATCATCCAAACTGCCATCGGCAGAAGGAATATCATTATAGTCCATAAAATCAATTTGACCTTTATCGTTGACATATTTTCGATATACTTCTTTTTGCTTCCCATTTGTCCACATGCCCCACTCACAATTTGGGCAAGCAGACATATATGATTTTAATTGTTCAACACCATCTTTGGCATTGCGTGCTTCAACAGTTTCTTTTTTACATTCAATTATCAACTTGATATTTTCCTGCGTTTGTTCGGTACAGTCTTTATCGAAAATAACAATATCGGCACGTGGTTTACGAGAACCAAGTTGTAGAGTATATTCTATTTTAATCTGCTTGGGCAAATACTTATGTTCATTTACAAGTCGTTTTTCGATGGTTTGCCTTACATATTCTTCAGGCGTATCATTACGAAATTTTCCATCAACATAGTCGCAAATTTTACCCTCGGGTATTACTATTATTTTGGTTTCAGCCATTGTTCTTCTCTCCGTTTTCTTTGTGTTCTTCTAAGTATTCATCAGCCGCATTGTTAAACAAATCTGCCATACTATGCATATTGTCATCATAGGCAATGGCTGCAAGCAAACGTTTTACTTTATCTGGATCCATTCTAAATTGAACTTGTCGAGTTCGATTGGATTTACATTCCTTAATCAAAACAGCACCTCCTAAATGATATCATTAAATCTTGATTTAATGATATCATTTTTGCTATTGAAAGTCAAGACTCCTTTATCGAAAGGTTTAAAAAATTTTCTGCGTCGTAAATAGATGTAACCCTCTTAGGTTAAAAATACTCGAAAAAAGATATAATGCTTTTTGACCTTTCCATTTTGCCACAAAGGCTTCCAAAATGAAACACGGATGGTTATCTATGCATACCTCGACTCGGTTGCTTTTGATGAAGTGAGTCTGTCTATTATTTCTTTTAATCCTCTTTTTAGTGGCTCAGGCATATTGTGTTTCTCGATAAAGTCAGATACCTTATTGATAACAGCTTTAAGAAGTTTGTTTTCATTTTTAAGTGAATTGTTTTCCTTCTCCAATTGGGCATTTTCGATGGTTAATTCTAAATTACTTTTATTATCAGTTAGATAGACCGCGGCTGCAAGTATCATAAAATATTCAGCGATGAAAATTTGGGCTTTAAAGCGCGGTATGTGACAGACGAGCGGGCGTATATTCTTCTTTCCGATCGCGTCGGAGAAAATCCCAAATCGGTCTTGCTCGAAATATCCGAAAACGGGGATATGCTAAAAACAGAGTTCGACTGCGATTTCCCGCTCGTCTTTAATATGCTCGTAAGCGACGGGAAGATGTTTCTCGGCGCAGATAAGGCGGTCGTTGTTTTTGATCTGCAAACGAAAGAAATAAACGCTTATACGCCGCTCAGCGTAGAAGCGGAGAAACATATAATCGGAATGAGCCGATGAATAATCCCTGTAAATTTGGCGGATGACCGCACTTTTTTTAAACAATGCCTACTGATTTAGGATAATTTACTTTTTTTACCCTCGGACATTGATTTTCAAAAAAATCTGTGATACTTTAAAGTCGTACAGTTTCTTGACTGTGCGGCTTTATCTATTTTGATAGGAGGATCAAAATGAAAAGGTTTATAAGCAGGGCGGTCGCAGTGATTCTCACATGCGTATTGGCCTTCGGCTCCGCGGTCTGCTTCGCCGCGGACAGCACCGAGAGTGCAGACGCAAAGAAGTATTATGATTACGGCACATATGTGCTTCTGGGCGACAGTGTCGCCAGCGGTCACAACGACCTTGTGTATGTGGATTCTGAGTTCAAGCGCGTTGAAAATTCATACGGCGCGTATGTTGCCGATGCTCTCGGAGTGAATTATGTTCCGATGGCCTGCCCCGGATTCAGGACGATAGATATCCGCTATATGCTCGAGGACGATTATCCGGGCGACGATTATCTTTTCCACGATTCTCATAACCCCGAGGTAATGAAAACGAGGATCCCCGAGTATCGCCGCGCAATTTCACAGGCGGGTCTTATTACCCTCGGTGTCGGCGGAAACGATTTCGGCACTTATCTCACATGGGTCATCGCCGATATTCTCGAAAAAGAGGGCACTTGCAGCAAGTATGTCAAGGCTCTGCGCGATCTTCTCAAGGAGAACGGCATAGTCAACGACAAGCTCGACAAAATAGTTGAGCTCGCTAAGATTACCGACGCAATGCCCGAGCTTATCAGAGTTCTCCCGCGTGCACTTAAATACGGGCTCGAAAACTTCTTTGAGAACTGGAACCATGTCATTGAGGATATATATGCTCTGAATCCCGATGTTCAGCTTCTGGTTATCGGAATGTTCGACACGAGCGTCAAGAGCGACGACGGAGCGACAGACACCGAGGAGAGCAAGGATGACAGCCAGAGCATCAATCTCGGACAAATGGTCGTCGATATAGCGAACAAGCCGATGAAAGAGGGCGCCGAGAAATACGGCTATATCTTTGTCGATACAACGGGCACGACCTGCGACACATACCATCCGAACGCAGCGGGTCACAGACATATCGCCGACAGAATCCTTGACGCTCTGCCCGATGCAAACTTCCCGTTTGCGGATGTCGCGTCCGATTCGGAGTATTACGATGCAATCGAGTTTATGTACAGAAAAGGCTACATGGCGGGCACTTCCGAGACGCAGTTCAGCCCCGATTCCGCGCTGACAAAGTCGGCTCTTGTTCAAGCTCTTTACGGCATGGCCGGCTCGCCCGAGGTCAATACCGAGAACATTTCATTTGCCGATCTCGACAGCTCGGATCCTGCGTTCAAAGCCGCAGTGTGGGCTGTCGGCAACGGAATAGTCAAAGCGTCCGACGGCAAATTTGAGCCGGACAGCGAAGTGAGCATCGCCGATTTCGGCCTTACGATGATTCGCTTCTCCGCAAAGGTCGATTTCAACCTGAAGAGGGTAGTAAAGACCGTTTCGATGTCGTTCAATCTTGCTCTTGAGAACAAGTTTATGATTATCAAGAGATCTATAACCCGTGCTGGGGCCGCGCAGAAACTCGCCGGATATCGCTATTATTGATAGAAGTATAGTAACATAAATAAAACAAAGCGGAGAGCTCGCAAAAGGGTTCTCCGCTTTTGTGATATATAATTGTTATCCCCTCGCTGCTTTCGGGCAGAGAGGGGATAGCTGTTTTTTATAAATTAATTGCGGTGGTTGTTTATGACCAACCTCACTATCTGCTTTTCTTCATCATTCAAGAATCTATATCCGGATATAACAAGATGTTCGTCATGCGTCAGCACAATGCTCTCTGCGCCGTCCGTGCTTTCCGTTCGCCCGACAAGATAGTCCACTGTTGTTGAAAAATAATCTGCTATCTTTATCAGCGTTGATATATCGGGCTCTACATTTTGATTTTCATATTTATTTATGGATTGTTGGCTAACCCCCACAACATTGGCAAGTTGTTGCTGGCTTATACCGTGAAAATTACGGAGTTTTTTGAGATTCTTTATCATTTGCATCACCCATAATAATTTTAACAACGATTCGGAGTAAAATAAAAAACTTATTATTAGTTATTGACAACAACTTAAGGTTGTGATACAATCAAATTACTTTATTAAAGGAGGTCAAAAAATGAAGTACTGTGAAAAATGTGGCAAAGAAATTCATGATGAAGCTGTAGTGTGTCCGTCGTGTGGATGCTCGACGCAGGCTAAGCCGGCACCGGCTCCCGCACCTGTAGCAAACGACATGGCGGAAAACCCGAAGACTGCGCGTTTTGCACTCGGATTCGCGTTCCTTTGTCCTATTGTTGGCTTAATTTTCGGTATCAAGGGCATCAAACAGTATGCATCAAACAAAAAGCTCAAAACGCAGTGTATAATCGCGATACCCCTTTCTATAGTTTTGTCTTTTGTTTGGGGTGCGCTGTTATTCGAAGGATTGGGATGATTTATGGCTTTTTGTTCAAAATGCGGCAAGGCATTATCTCAGGATGCGTTGTTCTGCTCCGGCTGCGGAAGCAAGATAGAGCCCTCTGCACAGAATGCGGCATCCGGGAAAGTTATAGTTAACGGTGTTACCCAAAAAGCTTTGGTAGGTTTTACTATGAAAGTTTACGCGAACGGTGTCTTTAAAGGCGAAGTGAAGAAAATGCAGAAGCTGGAGTTTGATATCGACTGCGATTCTGTAATCACCGTATCGTGCGCGAACTTTTTCACTGATGAAACCATAAGAGTCAGAGCCGGACGGACATCGGTAATTGACTTCAAGTATAACAGAATTATCGGACAGCTTGAAAATCATGTAACGGAGTATATGTAAGCTGCGCTGTATAGGAATGAATACGCAAAAGGGACACTTGTTCATTCTGTGGCTCTTTTGCGTATTTTTTGCTGTGTGAAGGAGGATAATAAGTATGAAATACTGCGCGTATTGCGGAAAGGAATTAAATGACAATGCGGATGTCTGCATCGGATGCGGCTGCAGCACAAGAGTGTTGAACACATCCGGTCGCGAGACCGTATTCTGCACGCACTGCGGAAAGGAAATTTCCGCTCAGGCGGCAGTTTGCGTTAATTGCGGATGTGCCGTTAAAACGAATTTTGCGGCAGAGGAATCGGCAAAAACTCCGGAAACGCTCCTGAAAGACCTTTCGGAAAAGATGAAAATTAACGCGATAATATGGCTCTGCATCGCAGGAGTTCAAATAATTGCGGGAATATATCTTTATTGGATACTGATAATTCCCGGTGTGCTTAATATTATCAGCGGAATAATGGATTTAAAATACAGCAAGGAAGTCCTGACCAATCCGGTCGGGATAGTCAAGAAGTTTGAACCGCTGGTTTCTCCGATTATAACTCTCGCATATAATGCCGTTATCGGCGGCGTGGTCGGAATCGCCGGTTCGCTCTATTATTTGTTTGTTATAAGAAAACTTGTCATGGATAACAGAGCGGCGTTTGACGAACTTGAAATGAATTGCAGAACTGTCAAGGATAAGTCGGAATTATAAGTATTTACAATATAAAAAATACCTGCCCGCAGAGTGATAATTCCCGCGGACAGGTATTTTTTTTTCGCCGCTCCCGATATTTTCTCCGCGATTTACGGCTAAAACATTGACATCGGGGAAAATTAAGAGTAGAATATTTGAGTAAATATTTTTGGCTGTGA
>ENA-ORTV01002710-ORTV01002710.1-human-gut-metagenome-genome-assembly--contig:-NODE-2710-length-16070-cov-3.350047_pt1 | contig 16070 bp, 7 predicted proteins | sample MGYA00241915_ERZ509194 | MGnify/ENA primary metagenome ERZ509194 (study PRJEB26280, sample SAMEA2338810) | human gut metagenome | biome: human gut; feature: human-associated habitat; material: faeces... | reverse complement strand
ATTCTCCTGCAAGCAAGCTTGCGTCGAACTTCTGACCTTTTGACCCTGGTATCATGATATTATTTTGCGTTATTTGACATAATTTCTCACTTCCGCGTCCGATACAGCATCTCCAAATCATTTTCCAGATACACCGACGCTGCCAGATTCGGATCGTAGCTGACACACTCGCCTTTATCCGGGCAGAGCGGTAGGATGACCGCTTCAGACAGGCGGCTTAACGTCAGGTTTCTCGCAAACAGCGCCCGGTACTCGGATTCGAGCACCAGAAGGATGTTGCGCGCGTTGCGGATGCAGCACGCGGAGAACTCAAACGCGGCTTCCGGCGTACTTCCCTGTACCGGCGGTGCGGCATACGGCAGGATCATATTGATCGACGGCGTCAGTCCCGCCACCTTCACGGTATCGCGGCGCACCGTATCGCCTCCGATGAACGGGTACAGTGTGGACTCGACAAACCAGTTCCGCAGATTCGGAATGTAATAAATACTGTCTACCGGCACTCCCTTCGTCGCCATCGTGTCGCGCCCGTAGCCTGAAATCATACCTAACACCAATTTTTTGATTTCCACGCCCTCTTCGCGCAGCATCGGTTCCAATGCCTCGAAACGTCCGCCGTGATGCAGCAGATCATCGACCAGAATCACCGGGCGGTCAAAGGACTTGATAGCCTTGATCTGGCTTCGCAGCGGCGAATAGTACGGGAACGCTTCGATCGACTTCTCTTTCAGCTCCGGATCGTACACTTTATCTGTATGCAGCGTCTTCGTCACCGTATTCGGAATAACTTTTCCACGCAGGATCTTGCCGAACGGCACGCACATCGCCCCGCCGAGGCGTCTCGGCGTCACTGGGTCACGCGGCACACCATTTAACGCCGTGATCCGTTCCACCAGACGATGGTAAATCACGCTCGCAGACATCGAAAGAACCAGCTGTCCCGGATAGAAGCGCGTCATCGCCATCTGCAATTCCCGATGCGCCTTGTAGATCGCATCCAGAACGCGCGGATTGCTGGAAAATGGTTCTTTTAACGTCGTTTCCAGATTCTGCACTAATACAAGCGGCGCATGCATATCAACCAGATAGAGTGGCGCGTCTTCCGGGGATTCCGGCGCCTTCACAAAGCCCTGGCGGACCACCGCCGACAGCACGCGCTCCGGGCAGTAGCCGTCTGCCGGGAAGAAAAGTGCATAGCCGCATTTATACTCAAAGGACCGTGCGATCGCCTCGGTTAAAAGCAGCTGTTCCGCGTCGTTGATCATCGGATCGCGCTCGACATAGATACCCGAAATCAGAAGAATCTCACCGTAGGTATGGCGGCGCACCTGATCTGCCAGACTGACCTGTCCCAGAACGGCAAACAGCTCATCCGGTGCCAGATAACGAAGCCGCGCCACGCCGACGAGCCGGTTTTCCTGCACAGTATTCCTAAGAAGCAGCAGCCGGTCGCCCGACTCCTTCATCGAATTCAACAGGTTCTCGCGATCTTCTTCGTCCTGCAGAACAAAATTCGAAATTTCCGCCAGAAGCATTTCATCCGGCGTCTCCACCTCCTCATAGGAGATCGCACGCGCGCGGATATATGGTTTATATTCCGGCTCGCGCAGATACAGACCATTGTAATAGATGTATTCCTGCACAGACGGGTCGATCAGATTCGAAATATCGCGGTTCAAATCGACATTTTCACGGATTCTCGTCGAACTGATGTCCTCCAGATGCTCCGGAAGCTCCAGCTCCACGACCTTGCCGCTGATCTGATCCATCATCTGACGGTTGTATTTGTTGTCCGCCTTGACATCACCCACGCGGCGGAACGCGATATGGTTCATCGAATGGATCGAATTTTTAACCGGTTTCTTCTTGTAAGAAGAGGCATTGGCAATGACATCGCTGCCGACCACGATATACAGCTCTTTTCCGGAAAACACCTCTCTCAGGCGTTTCAGATCCGCCGGATTGGCAATATTGACCGGAATCTCATCCGGGAACAGGTTCACATGGAACTCATCCGCCACCGACATACTCACAATCTGACGGCGGATCAAATGCGGCTGCGCCTTTTTCGACCAAGAAAATTCATCGACCGCCAGAAATACCTCATAGCCGAGGTCGCGAATCTCGCGGACAATCTCCTTGTGTGACAGCGTAAACGGGTCAAATGTGCCTGGGAAGAATGCCACCTGGTTCCGCTCCTTGATCTCTAAATTGCCCTCGGTCATATGGTACTGCGTGATGAACCGGTAAATATTGGAAAGGGATGCCGCACGATAAAATGCCGTCAGCTCATTTCCCTTATTTTCATTGAATAAGAACAGCATCTTGCGGAAGGACAGGGCGAACAGCTCTTTTTTCTCCCGGCACTCCATCCAGGATGAGCCGAAGACGGTCTGCCCCAGCACCAGCATCGCCTCCTGGCGCACCGACTCGCGGTAATTCGCCAGACCGCTGAGCAGGATGCCAAGCAGGCGTCCGCGCCGTTCCTCGCATACCTCTTTTTCCTCCGCAAAGCGCTCTGGGTAGCACGAATACCGTTCCAGCAGCACGCCGACCGTATCAAGCGCAACCGAGACTATCTGGTCGTTTGCATTTGCCATCATGCCATGCAGGTAGGAAACGATCTCCTCCAGCTGTTCCGGCGGCAGCCACAGCGCCGCCTGCCCCAGATACTGCGGAATATATTTGGAAAATTCGTACTCACCGACTTCCAGCCCCTTCATCAGCTCGACCACGATCTCATTTCTCTGATCCGGTGTCAGAAGCCCGATGATGCGAAGCAGGGCGGTTCCGGCATCATGGCGCACGATCACGTGCTCGCTGACTTTTACAAGGTTTGAGAGATGCGCTGCGATATGCAGCATATGTTCCTGTTTACCATGCGCGATCTGATCGACGAGCAGCTTGATATTGGCCGACTTGATGACCCACGGCGTCGCTGTTTTGAGGTTATCCAGGAAAATATCGGAGACAACGTCGCGGTCATACAAAAGTTCCTGTTCTCTCGCCGTGTCCTCTCCGAGGTTACTTAACACGCGGTATTTGAGGAAGGTCATCGTGATATTGTCCTCAACCTGCGCCGCCCTCACGCACATGCCGATCTCGGCACAGCACGGATGATCCGGCTGGTACGCCGTCAGAAGCTTGAAGGCGCGCCACGATGCGATCCGCACATCCGGTTCCCCGCTCTGCGACTCAATCAGGGCAAATTTTGCGATTTTCCCCAGTTCCTCTTCACTCAGCTTATCAAACGGCATGAAATGCACCGTATCCAGCAAAGAAAATGCCTCGCCCGGATCCAGCTCATCCGCCCGGTCATACCAAACCAGAAATGCCCCCAGAAATTCCCGCAGATCGCCCGGCGTCGCATGATCAACCACCGATGCCAGCACATTTTTCAGGTGATAACGGATGCGCCGTTTCTGCTGCAGCATCAGCTTGTGATCCGGCCGGATGATCATTTCCAGATATTGCTTCCAGATCTCCATCACCCGCTCCTCGGCAATATCCGGCATCCCCGCAGGGCGCTCCTTGCGGTAACCGGCGTTGAACTGCGCGATCACGTGTCCGAGCAGCCTCGCCGCCTGCGCGCGGATGTCGCCCTCGCGGTGCATCAAAAGCTCATATAAAAAGCCCAGCGTCTGCTCTTTCTGCTTGTCGTTTGTATATGTAAAATATTCACGGAAAATGTTTAAATACGCGCGGACACTCTTCCAATCCTTCTCGCTGCGCGCCGCCTCGATGAGATTGCCAAACTGGCGTTCCGCCCCCATCTGATGCATGACACGGATATTATGCTCAATACCCATAAAAATGAGGGACTGCACCGTCTGCTCTGCGTTCCGAAGGGAAATATCCGGCAGCACCTCCGGCTTTTTCGGGTGTCCATTCAAATCCACATCCACACCGAGAGACCGCATATAATCCTCAAAATCATGCAATTTGGAATAAACAAAGCGGTAACGGTTTAATTTGACCTCGTCCACGTTGTCGAGTTTCGAGAGGATGACGTTGAACGCCTCATCCAGATTGGAAATGTAGGTAATCTCACGCCCGTCGTCGCCGCGGCTCTGTTTTACACGGAAATCGGCATAGATCAGCACCAGGGATTCAACCGACAGGTTTTCCGGTTCCAGATCCCAGGTCGAATGGTTCGCCGCGATATGACCGATGTATTCCATCGAATGGTTGTTAAACCACTGGTTTGTATAATAGTAATGAAGATACGGAACCCGCTCATTCGGCTTGCAGCCGAATTTGCCGAGATCATGTCCCGCAGCCGCGCCCGAGGTCAGCGTCAGATCGATCGGAACTCCCGCCGCATAAAGCCCGCGTGCCACCGTCATCGCGACGTAATGCACGCCCGCGATGTGTTCCAGCGTCCGAAACGGCGTCACCTCCGCATTGAGGCGCATCATCTCATAGATGTATTCCTGTGCGAAAAACTTCTTGAAACGGCTGTATTCTGCCGCGCACTCAAAGCTTGAAGCTTCCTCATCACCCAAAAATGCAAAGTCCTCCATCGGTTTGTACGGAAGCACCGCCCGCTCGCGGTCAAACACGAACTGAAGCACTGCCAGATAGAACTCCGCACCGGCGGAAAAAGCGGCATTTTCCTTCTTAAACTCCGCATCCGGGTAGAGAATATGGCACACATACTGGTAGGTAAACTTCATCCAGCCCTCTTCCGGCTCATGCCCTAAAAGGCTTAACGGTTCCTCACAGATCTCGTAGACCGCCCGGCAGGAAATCCGCTTTTTGATCGGGAAAATACGGGCAAACTGCTCCTCCCAGTGATCCTTGTTCATGAGCATCATGACATTTTTCCGGCTCAGTCCCGACCGGTCTAAAAAGTCTTTTTCACAAAGGCGCTCGGTCAGTTCCGCAGCCGCCTGACGTACCTCTTTTTTACTCATCCACATCCCTCGCATTCTCTGGATCTCTCAGATGGTTCTTTGCTATGCAAAAACCATCTGAGTTATTGCAAATATTCTTTTCATATCAAATTTTATAATACTTGAATTATACCACCAGGTGGGGAAGTGCGCTATACAAAATAACGGATAATTCATCGCCATACGGCGCAGTAAAACCACAAAAGACGTCTGCAAAAATGCAGATAGCTCATCTATCTTCCATTTCTGCAAACGTCTTTGTTTTTACAAGTCAATCGTTTTATGGCTGCTCTTTCCGAATCTCCGGAATCTCAACTCCCAGCTGTTTCGCCATCGCATCCGCGATCACCTGATGATCGTCCCAGTGTTCCATGCCGGATACCATCACATAGGCAAAAGGACGGCTTCCATCTCTCATGAAAACCGGGATGCAGCCGCCGCACACGAAGAAGTTCTCCTCGCGCACTTTCCAGGATGCTTCCAGTTCTCCGGCTCTCGATGCCGTCAGTGCCCGCAGCGAACTCATCCCCGTGAGCCGCGATGCTGCCAGCTTGTTGGTCATCCACCAGTCTGCTTCCAGCGTCGCGCCCTCCATCTTGTAGGCAAAGACGGTCGTCTCGTCCTCCACGATGCGGACAGCGACCGAACCGTGATATTTTTTCTCCGTGACCTCTGCAATCAAAAGCCCCAGCTCAAGCGCCTGTTTCCGGGTAAATGTATCGTAGCAAAGTACGGATTCCTGCTGTTTCAGAATCTCATTCCATTGTTCTTCGGTGTAGAAATTCTTCATGTGTTCCCCTCCTGTGTCGGTTTGTTTTCCCCATCCCACACACCATTTTCATCTACATAGTAGCCGTCCGGTGTCAGACGTCCGACATACAGGATGCCTTTTCTTCCGTCTGAGGTCGGGTGGAAATAGCACCATTTGCCGTCAATCAAGACCCAGCCGGTCTGCATGCCGTGTTCCGGATCGAGGTAGAACCAGCCGCCATAGTCTTCGTCGCGCATCCAGCCGGTCTTGATATAGCCGCTTTCATCGAACGCCCACCAGTTGCCGTTTACCTGCTCCCATGCATATGCAATGCCATTTGTACCGCGTTTTTCTGCCTTCGGGTAGCTGCTGTCTGCGAAGCGCCGCCACCAGCCGTGTTCATCCTGCATCCAGTGACTCTTTCCGTCATTGGCAGTACTGTTGGCAGTTCCTGTGAGAATACCTGTGATGCTGTTGGTTCTTCCCCTCACCGGATCCCGCCTGGTCGCTCCGCTGCCGGAAGACTTGTCACGTCCGGAGGAAGAGCTCTGGCTGCCTGATTGGCCTGGCTTGTCGGAGTTATCCGGCTTATCGGAGTCATCTGGCTTATCCTCCGCCGGTGGAGCTGTCTTACTGATTTCAAATGTAACGGATGCCGGATCCGGTGTGTTGTATCTGGATTCCCACGTATTAAATTCGCCAAAATCAAATTCGGCTTTGATTGTGTGGGTGCCTACCAATGATTCTCCCGGCTTCGTCCACTTAAGTACAGCGGTTCCATCTTCCCCTACCGAAACTATATCTGCATCCGGGTTTTCATTATCATAGAAATGAACATAACCCTGCAGCTTGTCCTGGTAAACGCCCTGCACTCTGGCAATGATATCAAAATTCTCTTCCTCTGTTCCCAGAATTCCTTTCGAAAGCTGACCCCCGGTCGTACGGTTCACAGCCGTTAAAGTTAGGGCGATTGTTCCTTTATGAATGTTTATGGTTCCCTTTACAGGTGTAGTCGTACCGAGATAATTTCTTCCGTTTTCCATGGTGATGTTTACATCTGCGGAACCCGGGCCTTTGATGGTCACCTGTCCCTGTTCGTCCACGGTGAGAACCTTTTCATCGGAGCTTTCATATTTCAGAGCTCCATCTCCCACTACAGTCACACCAGTCAGTGGAAAGCTGTCATCTCCATAGGTTTTTTCTCCGGTCCATGCTTTCTGGTCGATTGAAACCGAACCCTGTATCGGACGGATCGTTCCGGTCTGAGCTGGATATATGATACGGTAATTCTGCAGATTTACTGGATTCTCACCCGTCTCAACCGTTGCCTTTGAGGAATCAATGGTTACCGTCTTATCGGTTCCGGCATTGGCATCTTTAAACCTGCCTTTCAAACCGCTGATGTTATATCTCTGACCCGTGCTCTGACCCGGAGTTTCTATCTCCACCGTCGCCTCTAATGCGATACCGGTACTTCTGTCATAGTCTTTTACAATAGGTGTCGTAATAACTGCGGTCAACTCTTTCGGAGATATCTCCGGAACCACGTCTCTTGTCAAACTATTTCCATACTGCCCTTCCGATGCTTTATCAGGTATAAATTCGACCTGATATGCAGTGCTTCCCTTTACCTCCGGATAAATGGAGGAAGCAGACATTCCGCCCTGCCTTTCAATGAAGTGCCAATTTCCAGAAACCTCCGTTCTACCATAATTAACAACCTTAAATTTCTCTGCCAGCCGTACTTGAATCTGAGCAAGCGTCTGTCCATAGGTTCCTTTCGCTTCAAAGGATACAGCGCCAGCGGGACCGTCGATCAGTAATGCATCCGGTGTTGTCACCTCCAAACGATCAGCTGGCTTCGATGCAAAACTGCTGTCTGTTGCTTTCACACGAAGGGTTATATAATAGGTGTTAGCCGGCTTCGGCGACGTAAACGTCTTCGTCGTCCACCACTCAGGCTCACCAGACTCAGATTTGGCAATTCCGTACTCGTAACTGGAATCGAACTGTCCATTTACCTTGATAGAGTAGCTACCTTTCGTTACATCTGTTATCTGAGCCGGTTTTGGCGGTCTTGCCGGAATCTTTATCTCGGTTGCTTCGCCTGCAGCGCCGGAAGTGCCCGCTTTCTTACGGACATACAGGGAAATCTCATTTGTACCTTCTGGCTGGTTATCCAGAATCTCTGTCAGCGATGCCGCACCATTTACCTGAATTTCCGTCCAGGATGACGCATCTTTTGACTGTGCAAATTCCACTGCGCTCTGTAAATTGTTTTTCAATACTTCCTTTCCATAATCAACAGAAGTCAGTTCACGTTCTAATACATTTTCAGTCGTGTCTGCATTTACTGTTCCGGTAAATTCCACACCGCCAAAGGAGGCTTTCACTGCCTCCGAAACCGGAAGGTACATATAGATCTTTCCGTTGGAATCTGTCCGGACATCCTTAAAGACGTAGGAGCTTCCTTCAATACCTGCTTTTTCAACCAGTGTATTATTCTCATAGATACCGGTCAGATCCGCTGTGGTGTAATAAACCGGGTCATTCTTCCCGTCTTTTGGTGTATTCTTCTGCCATGTTTCGCCTACCTTTTCCCAGCCATAAATGATCGGTCGCTTTATATATCCATTCGCCCCTATCAAACAGATCGTTCCACCCATAATCTTCACGTCGGTTGGTGCCTTTGTAGAACTCTCCTCCCCCTTTCCAATATGAGCAGCGTTCCTACTCCATACGCCTTTATTATCTAAGCATATTGTGCCGCCGTCAATCAGCACCTCCGATGAACTGTCTTTACCACTTCCGATGCAGGCTCCCTGTTCAGAATAGGCTGTAATCATTCCTCCATGAATCTCAATCCCTGTAGTTATCACCGGGTTGCTACGAGCATATCCGACACCGCTTCCAATTCCAGCTCCATTCCACGAGCTTGCATTCACCGTTCCGCCTTCTATCACGATTTTACCGGTTCTTTCCTGGCCATTAGCAACTCCTGTTCCGATTCCGGCACCAGTCAATTTTGTTTCTGCAGTTATCATTCCTCCGCTAATCCGTATTTCTTTTACACTTTTTCTTGCCGAAGCACCGATAGCCGCTCCGTTAGAAGCAGAAGTTGCAATTACAGTTCCCCCCTTGATGTGAATGGTTCCTGCATCCTCTCCTCCATTTCCTCCAATTGCTGCACCATTCTTGCTTACATTTGTCTTATTGAGCACCTCTATGGAGCCCTGCTGTCCCGGCTCACTGTCAATCGTAAGATTTGCACCGCTCGCCACGCTGATGCCGGCAGGTGAAGAAGAATTCTCTGATTTATTAATCGAAATCTTGTTTTTCCCTTCCAGATAGGTGATCACCTGGGACGCTCCGTTTATCTGAATCGGTGCGATAGCCTTTGCCGGTGTAATCGTAAGATTATTGAATACGAGTTTTAATTCCTTGGAGGCTGGTGTATCCACGGAGAGATGATAATTCTCCACATTATTCCCAGATGAAGTGATCCGATAGCAATTATCATAGGACTGGTCTATTAACTTCTCACTAACCACCTGATCAGAATCGGCTGCTTTTTTAGAATAGGAAATCGCCAACTGACCATTATCCACGTAAAAAGATATATCTCCAAGGGAAAGATCCAGTTCTCCCTCCAGCGTCTCTGCCGCATTTAATACGATAATATCCGTTCCTGCATCCTTTGCTTCTACCGTTTCTCTGTCCAGAGTAAAGCTTCCGCTGGATCCGCCTAATTCTGCAATACCTGTATTTATCACAAACCGGTAATTTCCGGCCGGAAGATATGCCTGAGCATATGCATGATTGCCTGCTTCTGCATCGATTGTCAGCTTCCCGTCAAAGGCAAACTGGCCTTTGTCCTGCTTTAATTCCACCGGAGCTTCTGAGGCAGCTCCAGCCAGCCGTCCGGCTGTCAGGGATACATTCTCTGCAGCCTGCACCTTGGATGAATAGAAGTGGAACCGGACAGGATACAGGGGTTCTCCGATGGTGAGGGAAAGATTCGTTTCCTCCTTTGACTCCATCGTGAGGGATCCTGTTACTGTAAAGCTATTCGTATTTTCTCCTTCCCCTCCTTCTTCCTGTACCAGAACCGATACCGGAACCACTCCGGACAGAGGCGTATACCAGCTGACTTTACCAGTCTTTATCTGATAACCGGAAGCTTTTTGAGATAAATAGGTTACTACATCCGGTGCAGCGCCGCCTTCACTTGCTTCTTCCCCGATCCGAGCCGTCAGTGTATAATTCTTATCGTCCCTCAAACGACCATCATGGATGGTCAGATCCATTGTCTTCTGGTAAGCGGCTTTTCCCAGCGTGACGGAGATGGTTTCATCCTTTCCTTTGTTTAGAACAACACTTCCCTCCATCGTCTTACCTGCCCCGCCACTGGAAGACTTCAGATCTACAACCATCTGCATATTCCCGGAATAGCCCATCCACCGGATTATATCCGGTATCGTTCCCCTGAATTCTGAGACAGTCATCTGAGTGCTTGTTTTATAAACCGGAGTTGTTCTTTTTGTATCATCCTCCCGATACAGGGATATGTCAACCTGATAGGTTCCATCAGCTAGCTGGTTATCATACGCGGTGATCCGGAATGTTTTTTTCCCGTAGATACATTCTCCCCTGGGAGCAATGGAGCTTTCAACCGGCAACCCGAACTGCACCTCCTCGGAAATAGTGATACTGCCGCCTTCCATGCCATTTCCATTAAGAGGCCTTAACACTCCATAACCAATATTTCCACCCGTTACCTTCACAGATCCACTTAATATCCAGATATCGCCACAGGATAATGTTAAACCACTCACTCCATTCCATCCGCTGCCGATGGCAGCTCCCATGTATCCCTGCTTACTATGCTTATAAGAAGATACGGTTATATCGGGAGCTTCGCCTTTCGTCCCGCCGATCACGATCGTGTCTACCCTTCCACTCATTCCGCCTCCGATTCCGGCTCCTGTCTGCTTTCCTCCTTTTGCGGTTATCGTTCCACCCAGTATTTTAATGGTTCCGCCGATTCCATAGCGACCGGTTCCGATTCCGGCTCCTCCATAATAATCCTGCGTTTGGGGAATCTGATAAGCTCCACCTTCAGCTGTAATGCTTCCGCCCTTGATTATAATCGTTCCTGTCCTACAGTTCTTATCTGCACCTTCGTCACTTGTTGTTCCTTTTCCTCCGATACCGGCGGCCCCATAGGCACCTCCCACTGCCTTCAGTCTTCCGGTACTATTCTCCGTAATAACCAGTGTTGCCCCTTTTTCCACCTCAATTCCGGCTCCTTCATCCAGTCCCACAAGTGTATTGGTTCCTTCTAAGGTCAGATTCAGCCGGGCATTTCCTTTCAGGTAAATACCAGCCAGATTCCATCCACTGGCTCCACCAGATTGGATCGTTACATTTTTAATCGTCAAATCAACCATAACATTATCAATTATGATGCCGCCCTTGATGTTTTGAGAATTACCCGGTCGGGTACTCGGGCAATAGTTGCCGGTTATGGTTTTTCCGTTAAACTCATTTTTGTTAGCACTATTAATGAGTAGCGGCTCATTATTCAGATCATGCTCCCCGCCTGCCAGAGTCATCAGCTGCATCTCTCCTACGAGAACGCAGATTTCCGGAAGCTCTGCCTCCTCTCCCAGTGAATATTCCTCCGGCAGAACCGGTGTGTAGACATAGGCACAGCCGTTGTAGTTCTGGTTTGCCTCATAATAGCCAGTCCAAGTCTTATCGGAGGTTTCGACCGGCTCTCCGTCCTCGTCAAATTCTTCGAAATAGTCTTTTTCGGAAATGCCGCCGTGAAACTCCGAAAGGTCACTCTGCTCTTCGTCCAGTTTCCAGGTTATGCCGGAAATCTGCCAGACTGCCGTTTCCGCCTCTGTATCTTTCTCTGTGCCCTTATCCACTGCTTCCACCAGATGCACGTTCTGGCTGTCTTCCGCCAGCGTTTCATCCGCCTCTTCCACCTCAACCTCCAGTGTATCCGGCAGAACGATATCGCTTTCTTTCGCGCCAAGAGGCAGCTTCTGCACCGCAACCGCCTCATCTAACTCCGCAAATCCGATGATTGCCGGACCTTTTTCCTCCGGAAGCACCGTCACCTCGATGCTTGGCAAAAAGCCGGTATCCAGTTCATAGCGGCTGCTTTTCAATTCCGCATCAAACACATAGATACCCGGTGTTTTTCCATCGTATGTATCTTTCTCACTGAATGTCTCATCCAGCACCCAGCGGACCTTTACTTCCTTCCAGTTTTTATCGGTTTTCGTCCCGTCCGCATCGGATGGGGATGCTTTCTGCTCAGTGTCATCCTCCCCTATTTCCGATTTTTCTATAACATCTACCTCAGATGGGGACGCTTTCCGAACTATACCATCTGTTTCAGATGAAGAAAGCGTCTGAGACCTTTTTTCTGTTTCCACTTCACCGTCTCCGCTTTGAAGCTCCGACGGCGTAGCAATCTTTTCCGCACCATCTTTATCTTCTGCACTGTCTTCTTCATCCGGTGCTTCTTCCGCCAAAACCCGCACTTTCAGCTTGTCCGGCAGCTCCAGATCCTTATATTTCGTTCCATACGGAACCTCCTGATGCAGGATTTCATCCGAAAGCTCCTTCACTTCCTCGATATACTGCACCGCACTGCCTGCCAGCGCCTGCGGGTGCCAGTCACATGTATTCCATATCATTACCGTCGCCAGCGCCACTGCCAGGGCACGCTTATATTTCTTTTTCATGCTGTTTTCCCTCCATCTATTCTGAACAAATTTATCTATTTCAGTCTGTTTTCCACCTAAACAAAATACTTTTTCTTCCGATCCAGCAGGCTTTCGCTGCACGCCGCCAGAAGTTCTTCTAATTCTTCTTTTTTCGTCGGAAATACCCCGAATGCGGTCACATGGAGCCGCCAGGATTCAAGGGCATTGTCCCGGCCGGAAAGCCAGATTAAGGATGCCGCCGGGTTATTTTCCCGGATTTTTTCTACGATTTCCACTCCCTGTCTGCCCTGCACGGACGCCAGCATAATGAGGTAGGGATTCCCCTTTACAAAGTGCAGATATGCGTCCAGATCACTGATATACGTGTGAATCATCGGCCATCTGCGGTTTTCAGTCAAAATTTCACACAGCATTTTTTCCAGACCTTCAATGTCGGTCGGTTTTTCTCCATATATCACTACCCGTACCATATTCCACCTGCCTTTTTTGATTTTTCTGTAACGATATTTCATTTACATTTCGGGTCATAACTTTTATACTATAAGCATACCAAATGAGCAATTTAATGAAAACCACATCGACGCAAACGGTCAAACCTCGACCTAAATGGTCACGGTTTTGAATAAAGGAGGCGGTTGAGCTTTGATGCATTTTGCGATTGTTGAAGATTTGAAGATAGATCAGAATCATCTGATTCATTTGATACAGGAAAACTTGGAGAAGCATGGGGAAACAGTGCACTTTGACTGCTACGAGAGCGGCGAGGCGTTTCTGGAAGCGTTCCGTCCGGGACTTTTTAATGCGGTTTTTATGGATATTATGCTGGACCGGAACGGGCGCAATGGCATTGACACGGCGCTGGAGCTTCGCAAGAGCGCGCAACGTCTCCCGATCGTTTTCACCACATCGGAACGCGATTATTCGCTGCAGGGTTACCGTGCCCATCCGCTTGATTATCTCTTAAAACCGGTTGAGGAAAAGGCGCTTGCCTGGTGTCTCGATGAGATCCGGACATTTCTTGCCGCGCCTGCCTACATCGAAATTCAGGCGGCGCTCGGACGGGGACAGTCATCCACGCAGCGGATTCTGCTTGATGATTTTCTGTATGCGGAGACGCAGAACCACCGGCTGATCATCCACACCAGTTCCGGTGACACCGCCACACGGATTTCTTTTTCGGAGCTGATGGCACTGCTCCCGAAGGGCAGACGTTTTTACATGAGCGGACGCGGGCTGCTTATCAATTTTTCACAGGTTGCCTCGGTGGACGAGGACGGTTCTGTCCATCTGAAAAACGGCAGCTGCTTTTTCTGCAGCCGCCGGAAGAAAAAAGAGACAAAAGAAGCATTTGCAACCTACTTATTTGACACATTGCGGAAGGGAGGTACTCTATGAACTGGTCTGTGTTTGGCAAGGCATTTCTCTGTGAAACAGTCTATGCCATTCCTTTTTTTATTTTATCGATTCTGCCATTTAAAAAGCAGCTGCGATTTCCGATCAAAATCCTGATTCTGTTCATTTTTATCGGTCAGCTGCTCCAGTCCTCCCTGTATACCTACCTGATCAGCCACGGTAAACCGACCCGCGTCACCGACACGGTATTTGCCCTCGTTTCCCTGGCGATCTATTTTTTATGTGTGAAGGCTAATTTCTGGAAACTTCTGTTTCTGGGAGACTTCATCCTGAATTATTTTGTCACGGTCCGCGGCATCTGTTTCTTTCTGGAAAGCCGTCTATTTTACGATCCCAGCATTACCTATTATTCACTCCGCGATGAAAGCCTGCTGCTCATCTCGATTCTTCTGCTTCTGACGCTCCCGCTCGGACTCAAATTTATGAAAAATGCTACGGAACGCGTTTTTCAGGTAGACAGCTCCGCATTCTGGCAGAAAGTCTGGTTTATTCCATTTTCATGTACCCTGATTATCTGCGCATATAACTTTGATTTAAACATTGATACCGTCCGCAAGTTCCGTTTTATCCTCACGCGGCTCTGGCTCTTTGCCATGACAATTCTCATTTACTATGTCCTTTTGGAAGCGCTCAATGCAGTCCGCCAGCAGGCGCAGCTGGAAGAACACGCGGCGCAGCAGGACACTCTCCTGGCGATGCAGTACACACAGTATCAGCAGCTTTCCCGCCACATCGAAGAGGTGCGGGAGGCACGCCACGACCTGCGCCAGCACTTAAATCTCATCGAGCATTATCTGCAGAGTGGGAAAACGGAGGATCTGAAAGCCTATATCGAACAATACCGCATGACGCTTCCGCCGGACACCGCGCGGACCTGGTGTGAAAATTATGCGGTCAACACGATTATCAGCTATTACGGTGAGGAAGCGCGCAAGGCGTCGGTCGATTTTTCGGTCCGCATCCAGCTTCCGCCATCTCTCCCGCTGCGTGAGCCGGAGCTCTGCTCGATCTTCGGCAATCTTCTGGAAAATGCCCTCGATGCCTGTCGGGAATGTACGGACAGCGCGCCGTTTATCCGCATCTGCGCCCAGGAGGATGCCAGTCACATCGTGATCGCCGTTGACAATACCTGCTGCCATCCGCCGATCGAGGAAAATGGACGGTTCCGCTCGACCAAACATGACGGGCTCGGCACGGGAACCGCCTCCATCCGTTCGATCGCGGAACGGTATCAGGGCGTGGCGGATTTCCGGTATGAGGACGGGATCTTTTATGCATCAGTGATGTTGAAATTTGATTCTAAAATTTCTCACGGAAATCCTTGAAAAAAGATTGACTTTCATCGTGTCAGGACGCATAATATAAATAATAATCATTATTAATATTATTTAGAAAGATTGGAGTGTCGCCTATGAAAACCTTAAAATACAGCCGTCAGCGCGAATCGATCAAAGCCTGCCTGATGAGCCGGAAGGATCATCCGACCGCCGACGCCCTTTACACCAGCATCCGGGAACAGTTTCCGAATATCAGCCTTGGAACCGTTTACCGCAATTTAAACCTGTTAGTTGAGCTTGGCGAGATCCGGAAGCTGTCCTGCGGCGACGGCACGGATCATTTCGATTATGATACATCCCCACATTACCACTACGTCTGCCGCCAGTGCGGACGGGTCATGGATATTCCGATGGAAGCAACCAAGGAGCTGGAGACAGCCGCCAAAGAATTTGCACCGGGGACGATCGACGACCATACCGTGTTTTTCTATGGGATATGCGATGAGTGTCTGAAAGGGGAAAGGCGCTGACCGGGTATGAATACATCACCAGCGAAAAAGTTCTGAGAATATCCAGGTTATCGATAAAAATGAAAAAATAAGAATTATTTCTATTTTTTCATTGACAAACGCAGGAATCTATGATATCTTAATATCAGTAATCATTACTGATTTCATTTAAGCCAAATAAACGATTTCGTTTTAAAAGCTCCTATGAAACAGAATGGTTACAAGCAACTTTACTATCTATTTATTGTTTCTATAAAACACGAAATTAAAAATTTATTTTAGAAAAGGAGAATTGACTATGAAGAAATTTGTCTGTACAGTATGTGGTTACGTATACGAGGGTGAGGCTGCTCCGGAGAAATGTCCAGTATGCGGCGCTCCGGCTTCCAAGTTCAAAGAGCAGTCCGGCGAGATGACCTGGGCGGCTGAGCACGTAGTTGGTGTGGCACAGGGTGTCAGCGAGGATATTCTCGAAGATT